>ENA-UOOE01002925-UOOE01002925.1-fermentation-metagenome-genome-assembly--contig:-NODE-2925-length-11540-cov-4.790771_pt1 | contig 11540 bp, 6 predicted proteins | sample MGYA00245776_ERZ724021 | MGnify/ENA primary metagenome ERZ724021 (study PRJEB28704, sample SAMN03018321) | fermentation metagenome | biome: anthropogenic terrestrial biome; feature: soil; material...
TTCGCCGGTCCAGGCATCCATGCAATACGGCGCGCCCTCTCCTTCTATATTCAGGGTAAACGAGCAGGGAGCAGCATTCTTTTCCAACTCAAACCGATAGGAATACACAAAAGTATAAAATATCATGTTCTCTCTGTCCTGACGGGAAACGGTCAATATGTTGCTGCTTTGCCCGTCCAAAGCCACGCGGGGGAAAACGCCAAGCCCATGCAATACCAAAAGGGCCTTTGACGGATTTTCGACTTCGACAGTATTGGGAAGAGCTTTGATTTCCTCCACAATAGCCCGAAGTTCTGCCTCACTGTCCTTTTTGTATTTGCAGACAGAAGCCGCTTTATTGTGGTGAATCTCCGTGCCGTCGTGTGCGGCAACTTCCGTATTGTGGTTTACAAACAGAACCGGAAGACCGTCCTTTGCAATGGAAAGAAGCTTTTTGGCACAAGAGAGTTCCATACTTTCCTGATACACGATAATGGACCGATAAGCAGGGCCGTCCGGTTGCAGTGTGTCTTTGGTCCAGGATACATTCTCTTCGTCTTCCAATAGAAGGGGAGACAAGTAATCATAGGTATAACCTGCTCTCTGCAGGGTGAGATCCCTCCAGAAATAAGGCATGTCATGCATAAAATAGTTATTGGCAAACGTGTTGTATCCCTTAGGCTGGCCATAGTTAATAAAAGAATAATCCGTTCGCAGAATGGCAATATCCCGTGCAGGAAGTCCCTGTCGGAGAGCCTTCTGGTTTCTGGCAAGCATCCGGGTCCATCCGGGATAATGAAGCGACGAGGGCTGCCGACTGTTGAACCGCTCCGAGAACCGGGCATACATTCCTTCATGACCCGGCCAGTAGGTGTCCTTTTCCGATCCTTCTATGGCAGAATAGCCATGAAATACCGTGCGGCTGACTCCTCCCGCAAACTGCAGGAGGCAAAGCTGCGTCCAGTCATCCATATTATAGTAATAGTTGCGACCTGGTACAGCGCCTGTCTCGCTGGAAAAGATCCGACCCTACATATTTGCGGATCCCAGCATGCCGCGATACAGATCAATATCTGCAGCCTGTGCAAAAGACTCTGTTTCCACATCATCAAGATACCGTGCCGGTGTAGATATTTCATAGGGCATTCCATAGGACGGCTCAGCACGCAGAGTCATATGCAGCGAATGGAGCCATTTCTGCAGGGGCTTCAGTACATTTTCCAGATACAAGTCGCTAATCACACTGCAATAGTCCATACGTACTTTCTTTGCCAGGGCATTCCCGGCCGGGTCGGAGGCAATATAATCATACTGCTTTGCCTTGCCGGATGTCACCCGCACCGTGTCTGTTGTAAGCATAGGCAGATACCGGATAATATCGTATCCCTTCCGTCTTTGAAATTCATCTGTGATATGGTATCCCCAGAATATTCCGCCTGCGCCATAGGTGAGAAGTTCCAGGGAATCCATATAGATCTCGCCGCGGCCGTTTTTACGGATGATTTCCTTTAGATCCTCTGTAAAAATGTTCTCCTCCCAATAATCCATCATGGCTTCCACCCCATAGCGATCAATGTAATTGATGGTATAGTTTGTATCAACCGAAGGAGATGCTGTCTGACCCGTGCCATGCATCCAATAAACAAACAGCGCATATTCATCATCCTTAGGAGCTGTCCAGCTCAGGATATAACAATCCTCCTCTTGCACAACGCAGCCTGTCAGATCGGTCAGGGATGAAATATCCAGAATGCCGGTACCGGCTCCCTGTGCATATCCCGGGCCGCATCCTTCCCGCGGTCGAAGCACCCTGGCAGCAACCACCGCCTGAAACAGCTGCTCCTGGTAACCAACTGCCGTTCCATGAACATCACTTTTTTTTGGAGATACCTTTGCTGGCAGCGGCAACACTCCGGAATAGGCTTCCCCGGCATGCAGCATAATGGTCGCAACATCCAGTTCCTTTGCCGCCGCCTTGCTATCGGGACCAAAACGCTGCCCTTCCCAGACATAGGTATCCGGCAGGTTGGCATTTGCCCAGTTGGCACCGCTGGTCAGACTGAAACCAAGTCCCAGCCTTGTGGCTTCTTCAATAATCAGCCTGGTATCGCTCGCCCACTCTTCGGATCCCCAGCCGTAAACAGCAGAGTCCACACCGGGTTCCGGCATTGCCAGAAATTCTGCCGCACCAAAACCGGATTGTGCAATCTCCCGGATATTTTTACGAAGGGTCTTGTCGGTATGAAATCCTTCCGCCAGCCACCAGCGGACCTCGGGTCGATAACAAGTTTCCACTTCGTCAAACCATTTCTGTATCCGCCGGATAAAAGCATTCTCCTGTGAAGAATCCGAAACATCATGAAGTGTTCCGGAATGCACTGCACTATGCATTTCCATTCTTTTTTTCCTTCTCCTCTCCCTTGAACAGCAGATAAGTCCTGCCCGCCTGCGCCTTCCACTCGGTTACATTATTTCGGACAGCGGCAGGAATGCTCCTCCTCCCTGATTGCTCTTTTACCACAAGCGGAACAGAGGCGTGTACCCGGCAGATCGCCGTTCGGTCAGCATGCAGGACAGCCCGCTCCAGAATCCCCTCCCTCCATTCCATATCCACCTCAAATCCGCCGCGCGCACGAAGTCCCCGGACACACCCGTCCTTCCATTCCTCCGGGAGTGCCGGAAGCAGTGCAATTTCATCCTGATGCGACTGGAGCATCATCTCTGCAATCCCGGCAATGCCTCCGAAATTTCCATCAATCTGGAAGGGAGGGTGATTGTCAAACAAATTGGGAAGAGTGGACTTTGCCAACAATGCCTCTACATTTTCATAAGCCTTTTCTCCATTCTTCAACCGCGCCCAGAAGTTTATAATCCATGCCCGGCTCCATCCCGTATGGCCACCGCCATTTCCCAGCCTTCTCTCCAGAGTCCTTCCGGCTGCCCTGGCCAGCTCCGGTGTCTTCTCCGGCGAGATCTGGGTTCCCGGATGCAGGGCAAACAAATGGGATATGTGACGATGACCCGGATCCGGCTCTTCATAATCCTCCTGCCATTCCATCAGCTGTCCGTATTTTCCGATTTTTGGCTTCGGCAATCGTTTCATTCGCTTTTTCAGATCCAACCTGAATTCTTCATCCTGATTTAAAATTTCACTTAATTCGATACAGCGATGAAACAGCTCCCAGATAATCTGAATGTCCATGGACGGCCCCATACACAAGGATCCGGTCTCTCCACCCGGCAGCCGGTATTGGTTTTCCGGGGAAGCGGATGGGCCTGTCACCAGATTGCCATTTTGATCTTCCACCATATAATCCACAAAAAACTGCGCTGCATCCTTCATAATGGGATAAGCATAGGCTGCAAAGGAATCGGAAGGATGAAATGCGTAATGTTCCCAAAGATGCAGGCACAGCCATGCTGCACCCATTGGCCACAATGCATTGCGGGGCATAGTGGAATCCGGCGCTGTATCTGCCCATATATTTGTGTTGTGATGTGCAACAAATCCTTTGCAGTGATAGAGCTTCGCTGCAGTGTGTTTTCCATTTTCCCGTATTCGTTCAATGAAATCAAACAATGGAAGATGACATTCACTCAGATTACACACTTCAGCTGGCCAGTAATTCATTTCTGTATTGATATTAATCGTATATTTCGATTCCCAGGGAGGAGTAAAGCTGTCATTCCATAACCCCTGCAGATTGGCCGGAAGACATCCGGGCCTGGAACAGGAAATAAGAAGGTATCTTCCGAATTGAAAATATAAATTGATGAGGCCGTTATCTTTTTCCCCGCCGGCCACCCGGTTCAGCCTTTCATCCGTTGGAAGGGATCTCAGGCTTTCGTCTTCCCCCCGGATTGCAAAATCCACCCTTTGAAAAAGAGAGCGATAATCTGCAATATGATTTTCCCTCAGGGTATCATAGGATTGGGACATGGCGGCGGCGATCTGCTTCAGACACGCCTTTTCCGGCTCCGGCTGCCGATACGACGTATTGGCAGCCAAATAAAGGGTAACGGCATTGGCTTGCTCCACACAAATAAAATCACCCGGCATCTTTGTTTTCCCGCCTTCACCTGCCGCCTGCACAATACATGAGAACGCGATTCCATCCTGCCCGCATTTTCCTTCCAAAGCAATGCTCCTGTTACAAAGGTTTCGGGTGCCGACATCAAACGGACGTCGGTCCAGATTGACATGGAAACAGATCTTTCCCGGCTTATTACAGGTGAGTCGTATCACCAGAACCTGATCCGGCTCGCTGGAAAATACCTCACGCTGATAGGAAACATCATCGATCGTGTACCGTATAAAAATCATCCCTTTGTCCAGATCCAGCCAGCGGTGATAATCCTTTACCTCACCGTCCTGCCCGTCAAACCATATCGTCAGGTTTCCAAGAGGTTGATAGGGTTTGAGATTTTTGGGAATGGATGTCATGGCCATCTGAGCAATTCGGTTTGCTTCTTTTGGTTTTCCATGAAACAAAAGCTGTCTTACTTGCGCAAGATGCGAAAAGCCCTCCGGATTAATCCTGTCCTGAGGCCCACCATACCACATGGATTCTTCGTTTAACTGAATTCTTTCCTCCCGAACCTTTCCAAATACCATCGCTCCCAGCCTTCCGTTTCCGACTGGAAGAGCCTGAAACCATTTTCTTGCCGGTTTTGTATACCATAGGCAGGTATCCGAATTGCCCTTCCTCTGCATCATGAAAATACAACCTCCTTTTTGAACAATGCCCGCGAGTACTTCAAATCAAATAAGGGTGAAGATATTTATTTGGTATAATAGTTCTTCTACAAAAGGCTTAATTATCCTTTAAATTAAATCAATTTTTATTAATAGTTTAGCAAAAACTTCTAAATCTTTAAATTCAGATTGCCTGCCGATACTTATTCCAAAAATATTTAAAATTTCTCTTTTTAGAATGTTTATTTTTTGTGCGATTGGTTATCATAATAGTGTAAGTTACCCAAACCCCCAAACCCCTTACATAAAAGAGCCTCCCAATTTGAGAGGCTCTTTTATTTTTATCCATTTTTCATTTGTTGTTCTTTCTATCCTGTCGTTGTTCTTTCTGTTCTGTTGTCGTTCTTTTGTTCTTAGCTTCATCCGCCTTTACAGAAACTCCACCCGGAACGTAAACACCTTATAGGGTTCCACGCCAAAGGATACATGATTTTCTGAAATCCGGACATCCAGCTCCGACTCCACCGGTTTTTCATTGATATCCACACAATATGCCTTCGCAACGTTTCGACTGAAGGACATTTCCACTCTGGTCCTTCTGCCTTCCGTCTCAAATCCTCTCAGTATCAGACTATTGGTATCCGTGCTGTCTTCCGGCATTTTAATTGCCTGGACGGCAATGCCGCCTTCCTGTATCTTCATAAAGCTGCCGCGGGGCAGAAGCTCGCCTTTATGCGGCCTGCCGGATACCACACAAATCGGGTGACTGCAGTTATAAGCTTCCTCAATCAATTCCCGGTTGGAGGTAATATTGGGCAGGGAAGCAAAGAAACCAAACGCATGATGGCCTACCTCCGGATAAGGATCCGGGTCATAGGAGGCGCGGATCAGGCTGAGACTGATGGAATTTTTCACACAGCGGAATCCGTGTTTGGTGCCGGCAATCAGGGTAAGTGCCTTTCGTCCCGAATCTTTTGGCATGGCTGCCGCCCAGCTGCTGGCGGGAACATCCATATCGGTTTCATCCCGTTCAATGGTCCCGGAGGGAATATCATACCGATAAGCACGGCAATCATACCCTACCGGCATATGGAAATTCAGCTGCGGAACCCCCTTCTCGGAATTTCCCAATTCCCGGAAATCGCACTCTACTTCAAAGCCAAGCCTTGAGCTGTCCCGATCCAGGTAAATGCGGACCCGAAGCGTGGACTCCCCAAAGGATGCGGTATAGGACAGGGACTGCCGGAGCAGGCCTTCCCCGTTCTGAAGCGAAGTGAACTTCACACCGCCTTCGTTGATATTTGTAACCCTGCGGTAATTTCCCACTACCCACGAGGTCATGCCCGGGCTGTCTTCCTCCTCAATCAGCCTAAAAATACCGGCAGGCTGGTTGGGATCAATAATTTCGTGCCGGTTGGCCTTGTCCGTCATGGAAACGATGGCACCGGTGCGGGAATCAAACACCACTTTCAGGCGTTCATTTTCCAGAGTGTAGCTGTTCCGTCTCTCAACTCTGGGCTGCACTGGAAATGGGGGCAAAACATCCTCCGCTTTTTTCTCCGTAAGAACATATGTCGCATACCCCATTGCCGGAACATGTGCAGAAATCAGTGTCTTGAAACAATGATGGCCCCAATAGGGAATGTCCTGTTCGGAAAGCAGCTGATAAGGAACCTCCTTGCCATCGGAATCCAGGAACTGTATATTTTCCTTCTTTCCTTCCCAGTCCCAAACCGTCACCTCAACCAGCTCCGTTCTGGCATAAAGGGAGGGATTAAAGAGGTGATAAATCCCTTTGGAAGCCCATGCAGAAGTATCAATATGGGATACGATGCTGCGAAGGGCACGGCTGGTCTCTGTATCTGTCCGTGCAGCCGCCTGCTGATAAAGACCCATGGCATATTCCCTGGCATCCGCCGTGCACGATCCGGGCAGGATATCATGGAATTGATTGAACAATACCTTTTCCCACGCCTCTTCCATCTGCCGGGTGGGGTAGGCCGCTCCCACAGATAACGAAGCAGCCGATGCAAAAGCTTCGGTTTCATTCAGCTTATCCTGCAGAATGGCATTTCCTTTTTTGATTCGGGACTGACTGGTATAGCAGCCGGTAAATATGGGATTCAGTTCACCGGTTACCACCGGCAGCTGATCGCTGATCTCCTCCACCAATGCAAAGTACTCCCCATAGGTTCCAAACTCCATCCTTGGAAAAACCGGCCAGTCCGCCATATCCATAATCCGCTCAATATCCCTTCGGGTAGGGCCGCCGCCATGATCACCCACGCCGTAAACCTTCAGCATGGTGTCCATATGGTGTTCGCTGCAGAATCCCGGCACATAATAAGCCATGGAAGGCTCGATGGCGCCCATATACCATGTTGGTTCCCGATAAGCAATGACCGATTTGCGGGAAGGCGCTTTCCAGCGGTAAAGCTGATAGCCGTCATACCCCCGGCAATGATAATAATACCGGACTCCCCCCCTTGCAAGAATCTCCGGTACGTTCAGGCTGTGCCCGAAGGTATCCGGCTCAAAATCCAGGTTCAGGCTGTCCGGGTCGATGTCCAGTAGTTTGGACAGGGTACGCTTTGTATAAAGGATATGACGGGCCATGCTTTCCCCATTGGCCATATTCTTGTCATGTTCCACCCATGTGGAGGCCGTAACTTCCCAGCGGCCCTCGTGAATCCTTTTCCGGATTTCCTCCAACATGGCGGGGTCATACTTTTCCACAATCCGATAGACGGAAGCCTGGGATTGGGAAAATTTAAACTGGGGGTATTCCTCCATCAGGTCCAGCATGGTACGGAACGTATTCAGAACAATGGTGACCGTCTCCTCCCACCGCCACATCCAGTTCATATCCATATGGGCATGGGCAACACACAACATCCGGTATTTCTTCGCATCCTCCGACAACAGATCCAGCTTCTTTTCCGCTGCCTTCGCCGCTGTTTCCGTTATGGTGCCTTCCCGGGCAATTTCACCGGATAGAAAATCCAGGGAATCTGTCAGGTCCTCATCATATTTATGCTCCAATACCTTATTCAGCTGAATGGCATATTCCAATTGGGATGTGATCCTCTTCGCCCAATAATGGTCTGCCTTTTCTTCCACAAACTTCAGTTTGTCCATAATATTACTCATCGTTATGTAATCACACTCCTTTGCATGGGGTCACTCTGATATCTTTTTTACTTTGCTGTTATTTTTATAACCAGTTCCTGACCCTATTATATTATTCTTTACGAAAAAAAGAAATCCTTTCTTGTATCCGGAATCGAAAGATGCTAAAAATTGCTGAATCTGCTCTTTCTGTGTTATACTCATTTTGTTCGGCCGGAAAGTATGAATAAGACAGCTCCCCAGGGATAGGAGATATATAATGTGTAAAAAATTGAAGGACAACAAGAAATATTTCATATTGGATATGGATGGTACTTTCTATCTGGGAAACCAACTGCTGGAAGGTTCCCTTGAATTTCTGGAGAAGGTGAAAGAGCAGGGAAAGCATTTTCTTTTCTATACGAACAACTCGTCCAAAAATCAGGATGTCTATGTGCAAAAGCTGGCGAAAATGGGATGCAACGTTACAAAAAGCCAGATCATTACCTCCGGGATGGTGACCGCTTATCACCTGAAAAAGCGATGGGCTCATCCAAAGGTTTATCTGCTGGGGACCCCGCTGCTGGAAGAGGATTTTCAGGACAGTGGCATTCTTTTGACAGCGAAGGATCCGGATGCGGTCGTGGCCGGATTTGATACAACTCTGACCTATGAAAAGCTCTCAAAAGCCTGTACTTTGATTCGAAACGGAGTTCCTTTTCTTGCCACTCATCCGGACAACAACTGTCCGACGGAAGACGGTTTTATCCCGGACTGCGGTGCCATATGCGCCTTTATTACCCAATCCACCGGCATTCTTCCAAAATACTTCGGGAAACCGTATAAGGAAACCATGGACTATATTCTGGAGAACCTGGATTGCACAAAAGAAGAAGTGGTCTTCGTGGGAGACCGTCTGTACACCGATATCGCCATCGGCGCAAAAAACGGAGCCACCACTGTCCTGGTCCTGACGGGCGAGACGAAACTTTCAGATGTGGATTCTTCTGATGTGAAACCGGATATCATTGTGAATCGGTTGGTGGATTTAGCGGACTTATTCTAGTTGCAGCAATGATTTCAGACATACGAAAATACAAGGCAGGAATTCCAGGCCAGAAGGATCTGCAGACAAGCAGAATTTGAAGAGAGGCGGCCGGAATCATAGGGGTTCCCGGCCGCCGTCCATCTGAATATCTTACTCCAACTTCTGTATGTCAATCTTTCCTCAGCATACAGCTCCCGATATGGCTTTCAACATCTTACTTCCAACTTCCAACCTCTATTTCAGAAATACCTCAATCACCGGCACGAGAATCGGAGGTTTGATCTGCGGAATCCTAAACACCAGCAAATTTTCCGATTGCGTTCCGCCTTTGCTGAAAGGATCGCTGGCTTTTTCCGTAAAGGTTATTTCGCTTCCATCATGCAGGAACTGGGCATAATCCACTTTGCCTGCCAGCCCCTGCACTTCCAGAGAAGCATAGGGATATTCCATCAAATGGATGTACAGACGCTTCCCATCCCCGCTTTGCGTAAGACGGCAGCCTTTTGGCTCGACAAACTCCGGTTCAGCCATGGTGCACCCGTAAATGGAGCGGCTGTTGACCTTCATCCAGTCCGCATATACCTGCAGTGCCTTTTCCGCCCGGTAATCGATATAGCCTCTGGATGTCGGGCCCACGTTCATCAGCAGATTTCCGCCCCGGGAAACCGTATTGATCAGCATCTGTATCAACACATCCGGCGTCTTCCAGGACATTTCATCCCGATAATATCCCCAGGAACCGGAAAATGTCTGACAGGCCTCCCATGTCACCCGCTCTCCGGTATCCTCATGGCGGATCCATTCCTGCGGCTGATATTGCTCCGGCGTCCAGATATCCTGATCGATCCCGGTACGATTGTTAATGATAATGCCAGGCTGCAGCTTTCTTGCCAGAGCAATCAGTTTGTCCGATTCCCAGTCTTCCCTGCCCTTGCCTTTCATCCATGGCTTATCCTTCATGGTCCGGTCCGGATAGGAGAAATCAAACCACAGAATATCAATTTTCCCATAGTTCGTCAGAAGTTCCTCCACCTGATTACGCATATATTCCGCATATCTGTGCATATTCCGGCCCTTGCTCTGCTCATGGGCATCCCCGTCATCACGCCGCGGATGAATGGGATCGATGGGGAAATCGGGATGATGCCAGTCGATCAGGGAATAATAGAAGCCGACACGCAATCCTTCTGCCCGGAAAGCATCCACAAACTCCCGGACAATGTCCCGGCCGGCAGGAGTATTCGTGCACTTATAGTCCGTATACTTTGAATCGAACATGCAGAAGCCTTCATGATGCTTTGTGGTGAGAACGGCATATTTCATTCCTGCTTCTTTTGCCTTTCGGGCCCAATCCTTCGGGTCAAACAAATCCGGATTGAAATATTTGAAATATTTATCGTACTTTTCTTCCGGTATCTCTTCCCTGGACTTCACCCATTCATGACGGGCCGGCATGGAATACAGCCCCCAGTGAATAAACATACCAAACCGGTCATGAACAAACCATTCCGTGTCTCCAGGTGTTTTTCTTGTCACATAACTTGACATAAATCCATTTGCCCCTTTCCGTTCCTAAATATGTTCCCAGATATTTCTTGCTTATGAACTTTTGCGGATTCCCTTTTCCACTTTATGAACTTTTCGCTGATCTTCTGATCTTCTTTATCTCTTTATCTAATTGATTCGCCCTTTTCCATCCTGTTTCCTGCCATCAATAACGAATATAAAAAACCTGAGGGGGCAAAAAATGAAACGTCCCCTTTGCATCCGTAACTTTGACCCGAACCTCCGTTGCCCGAATGGCAGGAAAAGCAATAATCCTTTTATGTCCGATGGTAGCCCCTATATGGACACAGACAGGGTGCTGAATCAAACCGGATCGGACAGAAACGCGGAACGCCTGTATGTTTTCCCCCGCCGTCAAGTCTTCCTGCAATATCACATGATTGATGAATTGTTCTTCCTCCAGCCTGATGCAAATGCCATCTTCTGTACTCTCCCAGGTAGCTGGAACCGGCTGTGAAAAACGTCTCCTGATTTCCTGACCGAACTCCAGCAGCCGCTCCGAATCCACCCCGGGCAAAAGGCCCCTGCGGTCCGGTCCGATGTTGACAAGGAAATTTGCACCGTTCCCAACGGAATAATAATAAAGGGAAACCAGTTCTTCCACACTTTTCACCGTATGGACATCATATTCGCTGTAAAACCAGTTCCGGCTCCGCATTCTGAAATCGCATTCTGTGGGCAAAAAGCGTTTGGTATCCAGATCCTCCTGAACTTTCGCCAGGACGGAAAAGTCCACAGCGGACACCACATTGCTGTTCCTTCTGTCTGCCACTCCTGCTTCATTGCCAACCCATTTGGTATCGGGATCCCACATATTGAAAATCAGTATTTCAGGTTGAAGGCTGCGGATCGCGTGAATGATGCGTTTTCGGTCATACTCATGCCCTTCCGATCCACAGCCGTCAAACCACAGATAATCAATCTTGCCGTAATTGGTCAGCAACTCACTGATCTGATCAATAAAATAGTCGTCATGCTCCTTCGGAGATCGTTTCTGATATCCTGCCTCGGCAGGGGAATAGTAAAGCCCGACCCGAATGTCGTACTTGCGGCAGGCATTCACAAACTCCCGTACCACATCGCCCCTTCCATCCTTCCAGGGCGTGTTTGCCACAGAATAATCCGTATACTTCGAAGGCCAAT
>ENA-UOOE01002928-UOOE01002928.1-fermentation-metagenome-genome-assembly--contig:-NODE-2928-length-11511-cov-5.481669_pt1 | contig 11511 bp, 12 predicted proteins | sample MGYA00245776_ERZ724021 | MGnify/ENA primary metagenome ERZ724021 (study PRJEB28704, sample SAMN03018321) | fermentation metagenome | biome: anthropogenic terrestrial biome; feature: soil; material...
GCCTTGAGCACAGCGAAAGGAATGAATGTTATTATGAGAAAATTGGTTTGATTTATCCTAATAGAGATAAAATAAATAGGCGAGTGTATTGTGAAAAAGATATAGAATGGTTAAATTTTATATTTAGATTAAAAGAAACAAATATGCCAATTAAAGAAATTCAATATTATTCTAAGCTGAGATATGAGGGAGACAGTACGCTGAGAGAACGTTTGAAATTATTGGAAAAGCAAATGGACAGATTGTATACTCAAAAAAGCAATATAGAGAATAATATAGTGAACTTAGAGAAAAAAATTAATATTTATAAGAAAATGATTAATAAAACTATTATTAAGGATTAATACACAAATTTTTTATTTAGATAACTAAAAGCCCATATCTATTGAAAGGAGAATTTTTAAGGATTACCTGGATGGAAAAGGTCCTAATAACGTGAGTTCGACGGAAGTTTATGTGATGAATCGTGTAATATTAATGTCTATATAAGAGTGTATCATTTTAAGGTATACTAAAAAGTAAAAAATATAAGCTATTTTTATATAATTATAAAAATAGCTTATATTGCAGCCCTACAAGCATTAAAAAACTAAGATTTTTCACCTAATTTTTATTATTAGTTGCTTTTGAATTATTACACCCAACGCTAATAATAAGTATTAAAGAAAAAATTATTAAAATAAAACTCTTAAAATGTTTTTTCAACTTTACCCATCTCCCAATTTTCTGTATATGCAAATTATACCATTTGAAAACAAAAGTTGCACCGGTTTTTGTAAGGAGTCTGACCCCTTACAAAGATATGTAATTTATTTGTCCACTGTAAAACTACAGGGTATGATACTGAATGCTATTTGATAAATTTTTTATCCGAAGGCTACCATTGCTAATACCCCCATCTTCTTCAAAGTGGGGGATAAGCACTGCTACGCACCTGGATAAGTTCTTCCCCTAAAGGATAACGTATTCTAAGTGCTAAAGACACTAAGAATACTGTTAATAAGGTTCAAATGGAGAAAAGTATTCCTCATAAGTAAACTCCACCTGAACCTAAGAATCACTTGATCTTTAAACACAATATTGACAATAAACATTATACTGTATATAATTTAATATATACAGTATTGGGTAAGGAGGTGTCACTAATTGAAAATACTAATCTCCAATAAATCTGATTTACCTATCTATGCTCAAATTAAGGCACAGATTAAGGAACAAATAATGTGCGGTGATCTTGCCGAAAATGAATTTCTGCCATCTATACGTCAACTTGCGAAGGATTTGGGCATAAGTGTTATTACAACTACGAGGGCTTATTCTGACCTTGAAGCTGAAGGATTCATAGCTACTATACAAGGAAAGGGGAGTTTTGTGCTTCCTAAAGATAATGAGATGGTAAGAGAAGAATATTTAAAACGTATTGAAGAAGCATTTATCTCTGCCATTGAAAATGCAAAATTAGCTAGTATATCAAATGAAGAACTGGTGATGATTTTAGAAAATTTGATGAAGGAGTGAAATCTATGTATGCACTTGAAATAAAAGATTTAAATAAAAGTTTTGGAAATTTTAAACTTAAAAATATTAATCTAAAGTTACCTGAGGGATATATTTTAGGTTATATAGGACAGAATGGGGCAGGTAAAACTACTACAATTAAACTTATTATGGAGCAGCTTAAACGGGACAGTGGAGAAATAACAGTGTTTGGCAAGAACTACACTGATGATGAAATTGGGTTTAAGGATATGATAGGTTATATTGCAGATGAATGTTATTTTCCAGGGTGCTTTACAGCAAAGGATGTAAAAAATAGTTTTAAAAGTTTTTATAAATCATTTGATGAGTTCAAATTTAAATCATATATGGATAGATGGGAGCTGCCGCAAAATAAAAAGATTAAAAATTTTTCAAAGGGAATGAAAATAAAACTAATGTTTGCCAGTGTACTTTGTAGAGAGACAAAGTTACTCTTATTGGATGAACCAACAAGTGGACTTGACCCTGTGATTAGAAGTGAAATATTAGGATTGCTTCAAGAGTATATATCGGATGGTAAAAGAAGTGTTTTATTTTCTACTCATATCATGAGTGATTTAGAGAAAATAGCAGACTATCTTTATTTTATTGATAAAGGTAAAACTATATTTAATGATACAAAGGATAATGTTTTGGAGGGTTATTTATTGGTAAAAGGCGGTGCTGCAGATTTAACAGAACAAATAAAAGAAAAGCTAATCGGCTATAAAAAATCTAGTGTTGGTTTTGAGGGACTAATTCATTCAAGAGACAATAAATATATAAAAAAAGGATTACTTACTGAAAAACCTTCTGTTGAAGATATAGTAGTATTTCATATAAATGGTATGAGGGGGTAACTATGGTGAGAGCTATAAATTATTTAAAGTTAGATTTTAAAATTGTAGGGGGTACATTAAAATATTTACTGATAGTTCCATTAGTATTCATTTTCGCTGTATTGAAAGAGTCATCTATTATGGCTTTAGGTAACTTATTTTTCTTTTTAATATTAGTTGCAGCAATGCCATTTAGTGCTGAAAGTAACGGAAAATATGATAAAATGTATTATATGCTTCCTTCTAAAATTTCAAGTATGGTTTTAGGAAGATTTCTATATTTAATTAGTATGATGCTTATTATTTGGATAATGAGTGGAAGTTTAATTATATATCTCCATAACACAAATGCATTGGGGCAGTTAGAAACTATATTAATATACCTGGCAGGATTCGCAGCTGCTGTAATTTGTTTCTGCCAATATCCTCTATATTATAAATTAGGTATGGAAAACGGTAATATTATATCTATGATATTATCCATAATACCTGCATTTGTTATATGGGTATTGCCTTCAATATTATTAAAGAAGAACAGTTTTTTTACACCTGAATTTTTGAATAAAATTTTATTTTTAACAATGAATAATAAAATTATTTTACCGTTTTTAGGTATAGTAATTATTAGTATTATGGGTATTTCATCATACTTACTTTCATGCTCTATTTGTGAAAGAAAAGAAATATAGGGTGTTTTAAATTTATCTTATACTTAAATATTAACTTAACGACTTTCATTTTAGTGGGGTATATCTTTTTGCCATTTTCTTATATTGCGAAATATATTCATACAATATTTAAAGATCAATCCTATGAGGAACTTTTAGATGATGTAAATACTGTAATTGCTGATATTGAAAATTCTGAGTTTATGACTGCAGATGATGATCAAAGAGGATTTATAAACCTTATAGACATAGAATCTCAAATAGATAGTGCAATTTTTGAGATTACAAAGAGATGTAATCTAGAATGTAAACATTGCTGGGAAGGTGGCTCTCATTCTACAGAAGAATTATCTACAAAGGAAATAATTAGTCTTATAGATGAATTAAGTATGCTTAAAGTATTTAAAATAGTTATAACTGGTGGAGAACCTTTATTAAGGGAAGACCTTTCTGAGATTTTAAAAAGATGTACAGAAAAAAATATTAGAGTAACTGTATTTACAAATGGAACTTTAATTTCTGAAGAATTCCTAGATAAAATAAAAGAATGTAATGTACTAATTCGATTTAGCATTGATGGTGCAAAAGCAGAAACCCATGATTATTTGAGAGGAGTAGGAAATTTTAATACTACAATCAAGGCAATGAAATTATGTAAAGAAAAAGGCTTAGATATTGGCTTAGCTTGCACTATAACCAAGAAAAATTTTCATGAATATAATGATATTCTTGAGCTTGGAAAAGAATTAGGAGTAAAAGAGATTGAATTATCTGAAGTAATAGATAAAGGTAATGCAACTTTAAACAAAGACTTAATGTTAGACCAATCAGAACTAGAACAATTAAGAGTTTATAACCTTTTAGTGTCAGCAAAAAATGAAAGTTTTAGGGCTGGAATGGGTTTTGATAAAGAAAATGAAAATAAATTTGGTAACGAAGAAGTAATACGTGAATATAGTTGTACTGCCGCAATTTCAAATTGTTTTATAAGTGCAAAAGGTGAAGTATATCCATGTACTCTATTTAAAACATATAAAGAATTTTGTGGTGGAAATATTAAAGAGAATAAACTTAGTGACTTTTGGCAAAATGCAGAAGCATTTAAGAAATTAAGAGATTTAAAAATAAATAAAATAAATTCTTGTGTAACATGTGAATCATTTAAATTTTGTCCAGGAGGTTGCAGAGCTAAAGCATACGAATTAACTGGTCAATTGAATGGTCCTATGACGGATGAGTTTTGTATAACTTCAAAAAATATGCTTAATAGAATAAAGTCTGGTGAATTTTATAAGTAGAAGATATTCCTTGGGATGATTATGTAAGAAAGGATTAGTTGTGATTTTATGGATTATATTATAAGTGTTGAAAATCTTACAAAGAAGTTTGGAGAAAAAATTGCTGTAGATAATATCTCTTTCAATGTTAAAAAAGGTGCTATATTTGGATTTCTTGGTACAAATGGTGCAGGTAAAAGTACAACGATAAAAATGCTTACTGGGTTACTTATACCTTCTGCTGGGAATATCAAGGTTTCTAACTGTAATCCAGTAAAAGAAGAAAAAAAATTATGTAGTAAAATAGGTGTAGTTCCAGAACAAATGAACCTTTATGAAGATTTAACAGTTAAAGAAAATCTAATCATTTTTTCGAGGTTGTATAACGTTAACATAGAAAGAGTTAATTCAGTAATAATTGATCTAGAACTAACTAATTACTCAAAATATAAAATAAAAAAATTATCAAAAGGATATAAACAACGAGTTTTAATTGCAAGAGCTTTATTACATTCTCCTGAGATTATTTTTTTAGATGAACCTACATCAGGTCTTGATGTAAATATTGCAGTTGAAATTCGTAAGTTAATAAAGAAATTACAATCAAATGGTACAACTATATTTATTACTACACATTATATGCATGAGGCAGAAGAACTTTGTGATGAGATTGCAATTATTAAAAATGGTAAAATTGTTGCTAATGATAGTATAACAGGACTAAAATCCAAGTATGGTTCAAATAAAATTATAGTAACTACCCAGTCTGGTATAAAAGAGTTTGATTATAAGAATATTAATCAGTTAGCTAACATTTCTCATGAAGAATTAAAATCCATTCATTCTTCAGAACCATCACTGGAAGAAATTTATCTATTACTTACGAAGGAGTGAAGAAGATGTTATGGAAAGATATTAAATTTAGTATACGTAAATATTACATATATGTATTGATGCCTGCCATTTTTATTATGTTTTTTACTAAATTTAATGCAAAGGTGGCAAATACTTCGCCTGATGTACTCAAGGTTGCCATCATTTCAAATGATAAAATGATGAGTCAATATATTGAAAATACTCAAGGTGCCTTTAAAATTTCTTATTATGTAGAAGATCTCGCCAATGGTTATAAAATTGTGGAAAACAAAAATGATGTAGATGCCTTTGTTTTTTATGATGAAAAAAGTAAAATAATAAAAGTTGTAGAAAATAAATCAACTACAAATTCAAAATATGTAGGTTCAGTCCTAAAACAAATTTTAAATAAAACAGATTTTCAAATTAAGTATATAGGAGAATACCAACCAGATATAAATAATATGGATAAATTCAAATATTTACTGAATAGTTTTACTTTTATTTTAACTTTTGTATGTATTTTATTGCCATATAAAATGTTTGTTGATGAAAAGAAAACTTTATCAGCACTTATCCTTTCACCCATTAAAAATTATGAAATTATTTTTTCTAAGACTATATGTACCATATTATTGTTCTCCATTGATGCGTTATTTTTTTATGTGTCACAAGGAATATCTATAAAGGAAATAATCTTATTATTTTTGGTCGGGTTGATTTACATATCACTTGGTATGTTTATGGGTATTTTTTCTGATAGTAAAAAGGTTTCAGTTATGTTCTATCCTTTTATGTTTATTGTTATGATATTTCCTTCCTTCTTGACTAAACCATTTAACAAACTTTCAAATGCTTTTTACAATGCAATAGAAAATAACTGGATTTTTGTTTTGGATATGCTTATTTTATTGATAGTATTTTCTATTATGATTTTGATTGTAAATTACATATTTATGCTAAAGTTAAGGAGGGAAAGAATATGAAAGGTTCTTTTAAGAGAATAATGACAATTTTACAAAAAGATATAAAAGAATATTGGATTCTTGTACTCATATTTATAGTAATTCCAATAGTTATATTTTATATGCCAGCATTAAAGAATGTAGACAAAGTAAAAATATGTGTAGTATCCAATTCAAACATAAATGATAAATTAAATTTTGATAACGCAAATATCTCATATAGTAACACAGTCTCAGATGGATTAGAACAATTGAACGAAAAAAAAATAGATGCTGTTGTAAGTGTAGAAGAAAAAATTATTTATTGTAATACAAAAGATATAAATCTCATAAGTACTATTAAAAAAGGGTTAACTGCATCTAATCCTACACAGGTTAAAGTAGAAATTTTAAATAATGAACCAAATGAAGATAAATTTTCTTTTTTGTTATGTGTTATTATTGTAATAATGGTAGGATTGATTGGGAGTCCTATAGTTTTCCTTAGTGAGAATAAGAATGACTCCTTGTCTTCATTAATGCTTTCATCATTAACATATTTTGAATTTACAATAAGTAAAACTATTTTTGGATTTCTCTGTACTGCTTCTACTTTGATTACCTTTTTGTTAATTACTCAAGAATTGAATAACAATACTTTTGCTATATTATCCATGATTTTCATTACTTCATTTTTTATAAGCATTTTTTCTGGACTTATTAGCTTACCCTTTAGAAAAATTGAACAAATGATGCTTATTACATCTCCAATAATGGTTATATTAGTGCTTTTAGAACTTTTAAGTTTAAATAGCAATTTTAATAAATATCTTCCTATACAAAAAGGGTTTAGAGAAGTTTTGGTAAAAAATATATTCCCAACTGAACAAATATTAATCATTGGAGGAACATCTATTGTTTTACTACTTATATATATGTTTCTATTAAGACAATTTAGTAGAATTCAACGCTAAGCTATTAAATTTTTTATATGGTATATTGGGAGGAAATATAATGAGAATTTTAGGAATAACTATGTCTATCCCATTAAAATTTGAAATGAGTGTTATTTCAAATACCTATGGTTTTGGTCATGATGCTGCCGCTGTACTAGTTGAAGATGGGATTTTAATCTCTGGAATAGAGGAAGAAAGACTTAATAGAATCAAACATACAAATAAAGCACCCATATCTGCCATGAAGTTCTGTTTATATAGTAATCACTTAATACTTAAAGATATTGATGCAATTGCAGTAAACTTTGATGAAACCTATATTAATTCTGTTCTGAAAGAAATGTACTTATTAGATAGAAAACAAAAAGAATTTTATGATGCTCGATTTTATGTTCACCGTGCTGTTATAGAAGCCTTTGGTGAGGATGTAGAAGATAATAAAATAATTTTTGTTCCTCATCATATTGCACATGCAGAAAGTACCTATGCTCTTTCTGGTTTTGATGAAAGTCTCGTCCTTGTAATTGATGGTATGGGTGATAATATTGCAGCAACATTGCAGTACTCTTTAGAAGAAATTGTATTACACATTTTAAAAGAATACAGTAAGGTTACTGGTCATTTAAAATTATGCCTAGCTGGTGGAGTTGCTCATAATTGTTCATTAAATGGGAAATTATTATACTCAGGTCTATTTCAAGATATATTTGTACAACCAGCAGCACATGATGCTGGAGGTGCAATAGGTGCAGCATTACATATAATTAAAAACAATAAAAAAAATATCAATATTTCTAGATTAGATAATGTCTATTTTGGTACAAATATCGGAGATTCTAATGAAATACTGGATTCCTTAAACAAATGGCATGAGTTCATTAACTTTAGAAAATCAAATAATATAGAAAAAGATACAGCAAAATTACTATCAGAAGGCTCTGTTATAGGTTGGGTGCAGGGTCGATCTGAGTTTGGCCCTAGGGCTTTGGGAAATAGGAGTATTCTTGCAGACCCAAGACCATCTCAAAATAAAGTTATTATTAATGAGATGGTAAAAAAACGTGAGTCTTATAGGCCTTTTGCACCATCTGTTTTGGATGAATATATTGATCAATATTTTATCCTACCTACAAATCAAAAACAATTTCCATTTATGAATTTTGTTCTTAAAGTGAAAGAAGAAAAGCAACCTATTTTAGGTGCAGTTACTCATATAGATGGAACTGCTAGGGTTCAAACTGTTTCAAAATCAACCAATGTAAAATATTGGAGTTTAATTAATGAATTCAGTAAACTTACAGGAGTTCACATTTTACTTAATACATCATTTAATAACAATGCTGAACCAATTGTGGATTCTGTGGAAGATTCTATAGTATGTTTCTTGACAACAAAACTCAATTATCTTATTATTGATAATTACATAATATCCAAGAAAAAAAATGACTACAAAAAGTATTTAAATATGATCCCAAATTTAGTACCTCATATTTTACTTTGTGAGACAAAAAAGTTTTCTTCTTTTAATGAAATATGTAATGATTATTATATTACATTTAATTTTGATAGAGAATATGTCTTTTCTATTTCAAAACAGATATATTATCTACTTAAAAATTTTGATGGAAAGAAAACTTTAAAAGACTTAATTCAAGAATTTAATTTAAATGATGGTAAAAATGAAAAAAGAATTGTTGATGAGCTTCTTATTTTATGGACAAATCGTTTAATAACTTTATAACCTAGATATGTTACTTGATGTGATGTCTATTAATAAGGTTCTAGATACGCTTACAAGCAATTTTTATTTTCTCATCTATTTATAAACATTAAAAATCGTCTTCAAAAAATAAATATATCATACAAAAGAAATTACATGTACAATACAGTCTATTTCTTAATATATCAGCTGTTTAAGAACTCCACTGGAAAAGCACTTGTGTAATATATAGTTAATTTCTAGTATATTTTGTGCTATGCTTCATCACTACACTTTTTGCATAATTTATTTGAAAATAAGTCATTTTTTCACTTGCCACAAAATATCATTATAATCTTTGAGTTGTTTTTAAATGAAAAATACCTAAAATAATTTTATTGAAAATGAAAGGAATGTTTTAATTATGACAGAACTAAAAAAATGTTCAAAATGTAATGCTAACTTAGTGGAATGCCACATTGAATTCAATACTTTTTCTATGCTTGTAGCAAAAACGCCACGTAAACATTTATTTAACTTGAAACCAACAGAATTATTTCCGTTTGTTTGTCCAAATTGTGGATTCACAGAGTGGTATGCAAAAGATCTTACAAAATTAAATGAATAATAAGAGTTTCTCTTACAGAACTTTTGTCCTACGTTTAAAACAATCTTGGTATAACACTTATTATATTAAATCCAAGGGAGGGTTGAACAAAAATTTCCCTTACTTAGTATATAGTTAAAGTGTAGTTACTAAGAGCAAATTAAAAAAATATGTTATTTTTTTAAGACAGTCCCTTTATATTTATTTACAAATTATACATATATAATTGTATAATTGAATTTGAGATTTTTTTAAATTATATCTTGATAACATAAGTAATCTTGAATCTTAAAACTGATGTCAATACAACCTACAAGGCTATTTATTTCAACATTTACATTATTTTAAGATTCAAGTACATTTTTTTAGTGTATAGGAATTTATAAAATTTCCATATGAAATATAAAAATAGATATAAATGTAAAACTAGAAAAATAAGAAAAAATGCTGTAAAATAGTTTTATGATGTGTATAAAAGATAAGGGAGATTATTCAGATATTTGGGGTATGTGTAGTAACGGTACAAAAATTCCCGTTACACACACTAAAATTTACCAAAAACTTAAGACTTGTGTAGTAACAGAAACAAAAATGCCCTCGACGCTGTAATTATATGGTAATAAAAATTTTTACGCGACACAACATCAATTGTATTGTACTAAGTGGATGTATATGTTAAAGTACTACTGTTTAATGCAACACAATTTATTAATGAATACTGTTTATGTTATACAACACAATTGATATGGAAGACCAGAATCTTACACTGAATCAGATAAAATAAAAGTTTCTATGTTTTCTGAACTTACAATTGATTTAGCTTATGTTTTGATTCAATATGGGGTGCAGCTAACAAAACCGACAAAACCCACGTTAAGAAAATTAATCCCATAAACGTTCTTTTATGGTGCTTTTACAAAAAAATAGAACTAGGGGTATTTTTACTCTAGTTAAAGTTAGTAAACAATATAAGAATTTTATGTATTAACAACATACAAATTCGTAGTATATTAATGATAATTTAAATTTAATATTTTGTATAAACTTCTTCAGTTATACAACTATTACTTAATAAGGCACATTTACTACTTAATCTATTTTTATTATCAATGCTTAAAATAACTAATTCATAATCAAAGTTTGTCCCACCATAAACAAGAGGCATTTGTCCTTTATTCATCATTCAATTCCATGCAATATTACTTTATCATTTACAGACCAATTCAGTGAGTATACATTATTTTTTTCATTTTTAAGAATTCTTAAATCATAAGTTGGAGATTCATTTCCTTTAATGAAATATCTAACTTTATAATTGCCTTTCTAAGTCTTGACTGGTATCTTCTCTTAATGCGATTCCAGAATCTAATGTATTGAAATTTTGCGTAGAAGCCCAAAGTGCAGAATTTGACCTTAAGTCACCTATTGGTCTATATAAACCTACTCCTCCTCCATGCACTTTGTTAGAAAATCTTGATATAAGGAGTTGGTTATCAACAAGCATCCCAATTCCTAAATATTCATTTTGAACATCTTCCTTATTTATTTTCCAAGTACACTTGTATGTTTCTCCTGTCTTTTCAATATTAAGAGTTCCTTGCTCCTCATTTAAATTCCAATTTCCTAAAAAACAAATATCTTCATAATAACTCATTACTATCCCCTCCCTTTGATATTATTTAGAATAATTCGCCACAATTTACTTTTACGTCACATAATTCAAAAAAAACGAAGTAACCAAGCATATTGTGTGTGCTTGGTTTTTGTGTGTGAACCTTATTATTATGATTTTATTGTAAACTAGCATGTGTGTTTAAGACTTTAAACCCTTCAAAGACTAGTATATGATTTAGACACCATTTTTTATTCAAAATCAGAGAGGTACAAGTAAATGCTTGTTGCATTCACAAGCATTTACGTGTTTGGATTGTTATTAAAATACTATTATACTGAAGATATGGAAGATATAAGCTTCCTAAGTCTAAACAAATATTATATAAGTGAAATTCATTTTGTGTCAAGTGATTCTTAGGTTCAGGTGGAGTTTGCTTATAAGGATGACTCTTTCCAGCTGGACCTTATTAACAGTATTTTTAGTGTCTTTAGCACTTAGAATACGTTATCCTTTAGGGGAAGAACTTATCCAGG
>ENA-UOOE01002929-UOOE01002929.1-fermentation-metagenome-genome-assembly--contig:-NODE-2929-length-11505-cov-3.931703_pt1 | contig 11505 bp, 5 predicted proteins | sample MGYA00245776_ERZ724021 | MGnify/ENA primary metagenome ERZ724021 (study PRJEB28704, sample SAMN03018321) | fermentation metagenome | biome: anthropogenic terrestrial biome; feature: soil; material...
AAGTCACCTGACATCTTGGGAGCGAGTAAAGGCGGGCAAATGGAATGTGGATCCGTGGGCTAAATCGGCAGTGAGGGTTGAAGAGGGGCAATCCTACCGTTCTCCGGCGGTAAATGTCGGGAATAAATGATAGATTGAAAATGGAACTGGCATCAATTGAAAAATAGTCATTCACCCCTAAAGTGCTTTCGAAGGACGGGATACTATGAAACCGATTAAGAACATGAAGACTATGTTAAGCTCAGCAGAAATAAATCTTGGAAGTGTTAATGAGAGTTTGTTTGAGGAATTGGGCGTTTGTATTGGTTATCCTTCCGACGATGATGATTTAATAGTCGTAAGTAAATGTGGGGTCTCTTGGGTGCGTTCCGAAGACGAGGGCGCTTGGCGTGACGGAGAATATGTGACTGGTTATACAGAGATACGAAACGAAGAAGAATTAATAAATCATATTAAGGGTCTCGAGTCAATACCTAATATACATACTGACCTTAAGATCGGCGATTATAGAAAGAGCGATTTGTTTCTTGCTGCAATCAATCGCGTAATAATACCAACGGGGAGAGATTTCAAATCCTCCAATATCGATGAATTCGGCCGTGAATACAACATAGACGACGGCTATAAGCTGTTTTACATCGATGCCAGTGACTATCCCGTTCTTTATTTCTATGGTCATCTTGTAGATTTTGGTGAAGTCCATATTCGGATAAATTATCGTGGGCAGAAGATTAACGAATTACTCGAACAATTCGTTGAAAAGCTCCGATTTACGTGCGGTGACAACATAGACGATTATGATTTCCAGTTCGTAAAGGAACGTGATATTCCGCTGCTTGAAACCAAAGAAGAAATGGTGGAGTATGTAAAACGCTATATAGTGTATAAGCATAATGTCGAAAATCTCGATTTTGGGTTCTGATAACTGCAGCCGGCATTTTTTACTGTGCTGATGTTCTCGTGGAGATTCGGTGCCTTTCTGCCACTAAGTGGTTGAAGGGTACTTTTGTTTCATATGCAAAAACGGAATCCGTAGGGGCGAACACACGTTTCCGGCAATAGATGACGTGGATAGATGATAGAATGGGGAAGGGAATTCGATACCATTAGGTTCACTAAGTTATGTGAAGTTCAGCCGCATCTTTTAATTTTGCATCTGGCGAATCCAATTATGGCGCTGAATTTCTTTTTTTGGAACTAGACAGGAAAGATTATAAGAAGGGTTTATGCCTAAAAATGTATAAATAAGAATGTATAAATAAGATAGATAAGACAGCCATTGACAACAATAAGGTATTTTTTCGCGTAAAGTAATTCACTAAGAAAACTTCGTTTATGTGGACTCTCCATATCATTTATGCGATGGCGGTGGAAGAATGGCTACCATGATTTGCAGTTCAAAGGATGATCTCTATAAAGGAGAGCTTGGTCTTTATGAAGCGCTAGAAAGTTTTCTGCCAGATGACTGTATTGTCTATAACAACCGGGAGGTTTGCGGCAGAGAATTCGATTTCTGCGTCCTTATACCAAACTGTGGTATAGCAATCATTGAAGTAAAAGGATGGCATGAACAAGATATCCTCCGTATTGAGAATGGGGATAACGTTGTTGTCAGTTATAATGGGAGCGAGATAAAGTGCAATCCGAAAAAGCAGTCAAGAACTTACCGTTTCGATCTTATTAATAAGATAGCCTCTATTACTGGTAATTCTCCCACGATATTTGACTTAGTCTGTTATCCTTTCATTTCAAAGCCTTCTTACTTAACGTCCAATCTAAATTTGATTTCTGAAGAGTTCGTTACGCTATTAAGCGAAGATTTATCAAGCAAAGATAAGCTCAATAATAAGATCTTCGAAGCTTACAATGCCTTAACTTATTTGCACAGAACTCCCTTTGACAGTCAGTTAATGGGCGCTGTAAGAGGGATGTTTGAACCTGACTTTGCTACCACCAGGGCTTTTGAGGATGATAATGACATATTGGTTCCTAATACGAGACTTCCATATTCGGTTTTTCAATTTGTGTCACAAGAAGATTCATCTTGGAAGGATATTGTAATTTCTGCGATGTCTTCTTGGAGCAGCGGAGTCAAAATATACCTTGTAGTATCCACAAGAGAGCAGTTTAGTCTAGCGATAGACGAGCTATCTAGAACACTTGCTGCGAAGCATCTCATTACAAAACACGGAGATCTCTACCCAGCTGCAGGCACTCTGTCAAACAACGGAACACCCGACGATCCAAATACTGTTTCATTTTCTTGTTTTAACTTACTTATTTCATTTACAGATGCTTTTAGTGAAACGCAATCGTCTTTTAAAATTACAAATGGTGCAGTACATAAGGATAAAGAAGAATTTTTGAGTTGCTTGCATAAAAAATCCTCATTTAATTACTATCAATATCAAATAGAGCATGCTGAAACGGAAAGAGATATTGCAGTTAAGGCCGGAGCTGGAACGGGGAAGACTTATTCAATGGTTTCTCGCATTGCCTTTCTGTTTTATGCCGGTAGATATGACGTAGATCGTTTGCAGCATTTAATTACGATGATAACTTTTACTAATGAAGCCGCGGATAATATGAAAACAAGACTAAAGACTTATTTTCAAAACTATTTCTTGCTGACACGCAAAAGCGTCTTTTTTAGGTTGACTGAAATGGTTGAAAAAATGCGAATTTCCACTATCCATTCTTATGCTAAGAAAATGATACAAACTCTGGGTTCTGATCTAGGATACGGTTATGACATTGAAATTGTTGGCGACTATTGGCGCAGAGAAATAATTGATGAGGTCTTAGAAAATTGTCTTAGTAATAAGGACGCGGCATTTATAGAGAGCTTAGGTATGCCAATTTATCAGCTTAAAAAAACACTAACATTGTTTGCATCTAAGCTCTGCAACAAGAGCATCGATATTACAAAGCTTAGTAAAGCACAGTTTGGTGATGTTCCTGATGAAAATAGAAAGAACCTCCACCAGATCTTCGTTGAAACCCTGATAGAGTCTGAAAGGCGATTTCAAGAGAAACTCAGAGAAGAAAACTCATTACATCTTGGCGATTTAATGATTAAGTTTAACAGACTCATATCTATTGATAAAGTAGGTTTAAGCAACATAAAGACGCAATATGTTTTTATTGATGAGTTTCAGGACACAGATGATATTCAAATTGACACTTTTATTAAAATGCAAAGCCGTATTAATTTCAACTTTTTCGTGGTAGGAGACTTAAAACAATGCATTTATAGGTTCAGAGGCGCTGAAGAAAATGCCTTTGCACGGATTGGGGTTAACCAAGACTGGTTGGAATTTAAGCTTGACAAGAATTACCGTTCCGATCGTCTTTTGCTTACAGCATATGAAGAGGTCTTTAAAGTGCTTGGAGAACAAGACATACTTGCATATAAACCGGGAGCAGATGCACTTTTTAGCGATATTCATCTTAATGATGGGAAGCCCGTAGGTTACTATTATAGGCGCGTCCCTTATAACGGGAAGAGTGAAAGATACTCAGAGGATTTTTACAGAATACTCTTTGCACAGTTAGAAAATTTGAGGAATGAGATTTTCAGTAATGGAACTGGCTCCTCTACGGCTGAAAGGACTATCGCAATTCTTGTGCGAGAAAACTGGCAGGCCAAAGAAATTCAAAAAGAGATTGATAAGTTAGGGCGTAGTAATGGCACAAAAGGTCTTTATATACGTACATTTACTGGTGGAGATCTCTATCGACTTCAATCTACAATCGATTTCTATAACCTCGTGCTCGCATTGGTTCACAACAAAATACCCAAGTATTTATTTGGTTTAGTGAGTTCGAATTACATAAATGCTGAGTTTATGCTTAGAGAGATTGTTGGGCTAAGTCATGAATCTAAAGTCGAGTACTTAGAAGGATTTCTCAATGACTATTTTAAGCACGTTAGTGGTGACGAATTCAGCTGGGATCAGATTATAGAAAGCCTGCAGTTCGACCCAGTATTAAAAATAATCAAGACTGTTACAAACCTGTGCAAACCGTGGTGTAAATACAGCGATAATCTGGATGAACAGAGGTTTTACAAATCCAACCTTGAGCTACTCCTAGAAAAGATTGTGCAACAATGCAATATCGATTACCTTACTATAAACACTCTGGAACAGCATCTTTATATATCGATAGCAACTAAGCAGGAAGAGGAGAGTAGAACAAGCGGCGAGCCGACTGAACAGGTCTCAATCATGTGTACAACAGTACATAAGGCCAAGGGACTAGAATTTGGGTGGGTAGTATTGCCTTTTAACACTTTTAGAATAGATGAGCTCAAAAGCCACACTGGAGTTGATTTGTTCGTTGACGGAAGGGAGATAGGTTATAGCCTCTCTATTCTTGGAGAAAATGCTGAAAAGAAAATCATGCGCAATAGTTATTACAATGAGGCAATAGAAAAGTTAGAGCGTGAAAGGGAAGAGACCCGAATACTTTATGTAGCAATGACTAGGGCAATCAAAGGCTTAGTTTGGCTTTCGCCAATGCAAGCGGTCCGGAAGCAATCCTGGTGCAAGTTCTTGGGGGAGGGATCGCGGTGATTTGCAAAATAATGACTTATTGTGATCCATACCGTTTGAATGAAGCTCACTATTGGCCGTTGATAAAAGAAGCTCCGCATCTATGTGTTTCTCAGACCATGGTCAACGGATTAGAGAGTTTGTATTTGAATAAATTCGGATCGGTGATTTGTACTGTTGAAGATGTACTGACTAAACTCTATTCCAATTGGGTTAACACAGAGACATATATTGCGCAATTCGTCGAATTATCTCGCTTAATTGAGGACAGGCGTGGGAAGATCAGCGAGGAACTATATTCAGCTCTGCAGTTCAGTCAAAAGGAATTACTGCAGTCGTTAAGATGCTTATGTGAGTTGAGACTTGAACCCAATGAATTTAATACCTGCAACATAACTCAGGAGCAATCCTTTTTGCTTGACGTATTTAAAGAAATTAGCGCAAAAGGAGAAGACAGCACTTTCTATTTTGCAAAAGAAAGTAGTATTAGCGAAATACAACAGGCGTTGATAGCAATAGGTCATGAGAAAAAGAAAGAAATTTCTGAGAAAAACGATCCTGAGTTCAGACCAAGAAGGCTCTTCTGGATTGAAGAAGTCCTGGGGAAATTGCAGAAGGTGCCAGAAAGAATTGTGATTCATGGAGTACATCAGTTCAAGCCCTTGATTCTTGACTTTATCAATACACTAAACAAGTCAGGTGTTGAAGTAGTACTCCTCATAAACTATCAAAATGAATTTCCTAGCATTTATGGAACGTGGGATAATGTCTATCAGTTTTTTGACAGGGCTTATGAACAGGACACAAACCATCCTCAGTATAATATAGCTTCACTCTCCCAAAGTAACGTTCTGGGTAGTTATATTGGAAATCATGGAATTGAAATACCTGATGGAGATTATAAAAACATTAAGTTCATTGAGTTCGATAATGTAACCGAATTCGCCAATTATGTTTCCAATGTTTTCGAGAATGCCAAGACAATGGGGAAAAAAGACGTGCTTGCCGGAATGAAAGAGCATTTTTATTCTGCTAGCGGAAAGGTAAACGATATCCTAAAGACCTATCATCCAGATCAATTTAGCGATAGACACTTTTTGGCATATCCAATAGGTCAGTTTTTTTTAGGACTTTACCAGCTATGGGATCCTTCTGTCAAAGCACTTAAGTATGACGAAAAATACATAAAAGAGTGCTTAAATGCGGGGGTTTTTAAAGAAAAGAACAAAGGCCAATTACTCTCCACATTTCATAGAATAAGCATTTACTTCAATGACGTAAGAACTTTGGAAAGGTTCTTAGAACGGATAAGGCATCTAGCCAAAGAGAGACAACAAGTAGTAGAAAAAGATGTCGATTTAAAGAAAATCGCTTGTTATAGCGAACAGGTTTCTAATGAAGACATCGAAGTTCTAAAACAAGCAATAATAGAGCTTAATGAACTTGCCATATTATTGTTCGAAGAAGATGACAGTGGGAAGTTTGATTTTCGAACCCACTTCACGAAATTGCTTGGTTTTCTTGAAAAGCACGCTGCAGAGGAAGCCATTGCCAGTGAAGAAAAGAAGCTTATTCATCAGTTGCTGGAACGGTTTGGCTCTATCGATGAAATTGAACTGACAGGTACGCTGAACGATTTAAGGAGCGGGATCTTCTATTTTTTAAAGCAGGTTGAGGAATCAAATTCGGCAAAATGGATTGTCAGGAACTTTGAGCAAATTGATGGTGACATACTCAGAAGTCATTCGCAGCCTGGTGAGACCATATATCACTTTGCCTGCATTTCTGATAAGGATATGCTTAAGACGAGTAGTGATTTGCTTCCTTGGCCTATGACAGAATCATTTTTGCTATTAGCAGACAATTTAAGCGCTAGGATCTACCTTGCTTCTGCCAGAGAGTATTGTTATTTTCTGAGGTATTCTCTTTTTTACGGTCTTTATTATAACCAGCGCAATGTGAAGCTTAGTTACATAAAGAGAGAGGATGATGAGTACGTTCAACCCTATTTTTTGCTTAGAATGCTCGGCCTTGAACCTCAGCCGAATGATAATTTCTCTGGTGGACTTGATTCAGTAGCTGCTTACAGAAGGCAATTGCAGCCTAATGATCGTCACATAATTTCTATTGATAATAGAATGGCAAGATCGTTCAAGATGTGTAACCATCGTTTTGCGATTGAACACTTTCTGGATACTGGAGGAGTCTATGAAGATTCCTGGCTAATACAGTGGTACTTACAGGTGCTTTTACTGGAATCGACATGGAAAGAAATTGAGGGTTTTCCTGGCGCAGTAATAAGAAACGAAATTCTTAATGGAAAAATAGATTCCATATTTAACAGGACTTACAGAAGGGCTTTGCCTTTTCTAAGAAGCGCTGAGTATTTCGATATAAGAAAACGGGTTAAAGAGAATTTGCTTAGGCAATGCATCGAGAATATGAGGTATAAATTGGTTGATGGGAAGTATATGCAAATTAAAAAAGACTTTATTAATGCTAAATATACAAGGGATGGCCTTAATATTGTTTCATTCTTTTTCCGCAATAGTTATTCCGAACTTGAACCCAAAATCAACGAATTTATTAATAACAATTACACGAAAGACACATGTTCTGACGTATGGTGTTCCAATTGTGTTGAAAAGGATGTTTGCTTTGAGTGGGTTCATGAAAAGTGACAACTAGAAATTACGGAGAGACAGTAGGCGGTTTGACTTTACAGGTGCTTGTCAAAAATCGGCCTCGTTTTATAGGGGGAACAACATGAGCCTAAAATCTTTGAATTTGCTGTACCAATACCGTCATGATCAAGGTAATATAGTTGATGATTTCTACATCCCATGTCTTCAGGAGAGTGTATCTTATCGCCGGGCTGTCGGTTATTTTTCTAGTGGTGCTTTGGCATTGGTTGCTAGAGGACTTTCGGTCTTCTTAGAATCAACTGATGGGATAATGCAATTAATAGCCTCTCCATTATTTGAGAGAGAGGATATTGATGCTATAGTACTTGGATATCGAGCTCGTGAGGACGTTTTAAGCGAAGTCCTAGTAAAGGCAATTAATGAGGGCATGTCTGCAGAAGAATCGATATTTAAAAAAAGACTATCATTTCTCGCCCATCTAGTGGCTAATGAACGTCTCGATATTCGCATTGCCATACTTTCAGATCCTCAAAAATCCGGTATTTATCATGAAAAGCTTGGCCTATTCACGGATGCTGATGAAAATGTCGTTGCTTTTGCTGGGTCTTCGAATGAGACAGTGGGAGGGTTATATAATAATTTTGAGGCGGTTGAAGTCTTTTGTTCTTGGCGTGATGGTGATAAAGAACGTGTACAGAACAAAATAGTGGATTTTGATAGGTTGTGGAGCAACTCAACACCAGGCTTAGAAATTGTTAATTTCCCTTTAGCGGCAAAACAAAGGCTGCTACGAATCGCCGAAGAACACCATACCGAATTCCCTTATGATCCAGAAAGCCTAATATTTCCTCAAACTAAGGCTAGTGAGAATTTATCAGAATGGCTTGTTTCGGATCCTCAAATTCCCAAAGACCTAAAGCTGAGAGACTATCAAAAACAAGCAATCAGGGCATGGTTTCAAAGTGATGGATCTGGAATTCTAGAAATGGCGACTGGGACCGGAAAAACGTTTACGGCATTAGCATCTGCAGTTAAGCTATTCGAGACAATTAAGCGGCTATGTATTATCATTGTTGCCCCTTATAAGCATCTGGTTGAGCAATGGGCTAATGAAGCAAGATTTTTCGGATTTCGTCCCCTTTTAGCGTATGAGCAAAGACATACGTGGGAATCGGAAGTTTCATCTAGTCTCCTATCAATGCAAATAGGTAGCTGTAAACACAATTGCATTATTACCACAAAAGCCACTTTCGATGGAGACTGTTTTCAGGAATTGATTTCGAGTGTCCAGGACACTCCTATTCTTTTAATAGTAGATGAGGTGCATCACTTAGGAGCCCATAATTTTAGAAAGAAACTGTTTCATGGAGTAAAGTATCGTTTAGGACTATCCGCGACTCCAGAACGTTGGTATGACGAAGAGGGGACGGAAGCGATACGGGGTTATTTTTCTCCTGGAGTCATCTTCAAATTCGATCTCGGAGACGCATTGGAAGCGGGTTACTTGACCCCCTACAACTATTATCCTCATATAGTTGAGTTAACCGAGGAAGAAAATGAGGAGTATAAAGAAATCACGCGAAAAATGATCATGTTTGGTAATAACAGAGAAGACATTGAAAGTAACGAACAGGTTAAAAAGTTTCTTATCGCGCGAGCGAGAGTTCTAAACCGCGCCACGAACAAGTTAATTGGATTCAAAAAACTTGTGCAACAGTCACGTGAGTCAACCCACAATTTAATTTACTGCGGGGATGCAATAGTAGATGGTGTTAGGCAGGTTGACAGCGTTGTTAAAATGCTAGGTAGTGAAATGGGGATGCGGGTACATCCATTTACGTCGGAGGAGAACCAGAAAGAAAGGCAACAGTTACTTCATGATTTCGACTCAGGTAACTTACAAGCGCTAGTTGCAATTAGGTGTCTCGATGAGGGCGTGGATATCCCATCAGCAAAAACTGCTTACATTTTGGCAAGTAGTACTAATCCTAGAGAATTTATCCAAAGAAGAGGCCGGCTACTCAGAAAACACGATACTAAAGAGATGACCGTTATCCATGATTTTATAGTGACTCCTAGATCTTTGGACGAGCTTAGCCATATTGAACCCGCGGTATTTAACATGGAACGGAAGATAGTAAGGCGTGAACTTTTAAGGACAGTAGAATTCTGCAATCTAGCTCGAAATGGACCCGAAGCTTCTGAGGCTATGAATGAACTAAAAACGAAATTCCACTCGTTTGACCTATAGGAGGTGCAGAAACATGGCAATCAACACCATAAAAGATGATGTTCGTCAGTTGCTAGAGTTGCTCACTGATGAAGAGAAGACTCTATTTAAGCGGGTTCTGGAAGCAGAAAAAAGTAAGCTGCACTTAAAGAATCCTCGTAACATTATGGAAGACTTAGAACGCGCAGTTAGGGAGGCCATCAAATGATACTGGAAAGCATGACTATCAGCAATTTTAGACAGTATTATGGTACCCAGAGTATTTTTTTTTCAAAAGACCCTGAAAGAAATGTAACAGTTATTCGCGGGGAAAACGGATCAGGTAAAACTGCGCTACTAAATGCCTTCATCTGGTGCCTCTATGGGGAGGTTGGCTTGCCTTTTCCCAATTTACTCCTGAATAACAAAACAAGGCTTGAAACAGAGGATGGAAGTAGCACTAATGTAAGTGTGGAACTAAGATTTGAAGATAAACAACAGAATTATTTGGTATCTAGAAGCGTGCCAATTAAGAAATCCGGTGGCAAGATTTATTATGATGATCCAAAGCTAAAAATGCATTGCATTAGCCCAGAAGGGCTTAGTAAGTCAATAGACAATCCTCAAGAAGCAATTGAACAGATCATTCCACGCGATCTTGTTAGCTATTTTTTCTTCGATGGTGAACGGATTCAGAAAATGACGGAGACTGAAAAATCCAAAGATCTGAGTCATGCAGTAAAGATCATAATGGGCTTAGAAATATTTGAGCGAGGTTCTAATCATCTTAACAAAATCAAAGGTCGTTTTCTTGAAGAGAGTGCAAAAGATGGTGGAACAGAAATAGGGCAAATAGTGGGGGAAATCAAGGAAATTGAAAAACTAAAGCTTACAAAAGAAAAAAACCTAGAGCAAGCAAAAAATAATAAGGATGCTCTTGATAGAGAAATTGAGAATGTCAAAGAGCGCCTTAGGACAATAGAAGCTTCAGCTGACATACAGAGACAAATAGATGAACTGGAAAATTTAAAAAAACAGTTTAAAGAAGAGCATCAAAGAGTTCATAAAAAGCTGATTTTCCTGATTTCAAAAAAGGGAGGACTTGCTTTTTGTGGTGAATTAATTGGAGATGTTAAGCAATTCCTTGATCATAAGAGAGAAAAAGGAGAAGTACCAACAGGAATAAAACGACAATTTGTGGATGATATTCTTGAGCGAGGCGTATGCATCTGCGGAACCCCTATTAAGGTTGGCAGTCATGCATATGAATGTGTCAAACATTGGCGTTCAAAGGCTAGTACAGCCAGATTGGAAGATGCTGTAATAGGCTTAAATACAAGTATAGGCATATTAGCCAATGACCGCGAAAGCCTATTCCAAGACCTTAAGGAGTCATTAGAAAGCCAGAAACGGATAAAGGAACAAATTGAAGAGACAGATGAAAAGATAAATAGCTTGGATGCTCAATTGGTTAGGAAAGAAGTTGAAGAGGTCCAAGAGCTCAAAAGAAAGGAAGAAAACTGTAAGGTCAAGAGAGATAATCATATCATTATGATTGCTACTTTTGAAAAGGAAATCAGCGACCATGAAAAACATCTTGTTGAAAAGCAAAAAGCTTATCAGACGAAACAGGTGGAAAATGAAAAGGCCATGTTGGCCAAAAGACGGTTTGAGAGTTGTTCTAACGTAGAAAACACGATCCGCAGACTACTTGGTTTACAGACCCAGCATGTCCTGACCATGCTACAGGAGAGAGTCTCTAAGGTGTATAAAAAAATGCTTCGTAAGGATTTCTCCATAACAGTCGATGATAAATTCGAGCTTTTTGTGAATAAACGAGACACTTCGGATCCGGTACCATTATCTCAGGGGGAGCAGCAAATCACTAGCTTAGCATTTGTCGGTGCTTTAATTGAGATCGCTCAAGAATTATATAAAAGGTCCCTTGATAGTCAAGGGATCCGCCAAATAGGGTTTGAAGGTGGATACTATCCAATGGTTATGGATTCGCCCTTTGGCCAATTGGATCTAGATCATCGTCGCCGGGTGGCCGAAAGTCTACCATTATTGTCAAAACAGATAATTGTTATGGTCG
>ENA-UOOE01002930-UOOE01002930.1-fermentation-metagenome-genome-assembly--contig:-NODE-2930-length-11501-cov-2.690197_pt1 | contig 11501 bp, 7 predicted proteins | sample MGYA00245776_ERZ724021 | MGnify/ENA primary metagenome ERZ724021 (study PRJEB28704, sample SAMN03018321) | fermentation metagenome | biome: anthropogenic terrestrial biome; feature: soil; material...
CTTCGCCGGGAATAAGCAAATTCGAAACCTCAAATTCAAAAGGAAGAAATGCGCTTCCTTTTTGTTCTCCAACTACTTTATCATTTAGCCAAATCTTTGCACCATCATCAATTCCACCAAACCAAAGATAGGTAGAAGAACAATCAAAATTATCGGGAACAATAAACTTCTGCCTATACCACGCAACACCTTTATAATATCTGAGTCCTTGGTTCCCCCAAGATAATGAGGTATTTATCTTCTGCCAGTTACCCCCTACTAGATTCTTTTGCCATAAACCGATATCTTCTCCAATTTTTGTTGGATCAATCAAAAAATCCCATTCGTTAACCGGAAACCCTACTAATAATTTATTGTTATTGGTTACTCTATCATAACCCTGTTCTGTTGTTTGTCGAAAAAAGCGTTTCAGATATGATTCAGAAGTATTAGGTGTAATCATTGGCGGATCATATTGTATCAATATATTCCTAAGTCGATCCATCTCTTCTAAATTTGCTTTTGCGGACACAAAATCAAAATTATTGTTATTCTCAAGCATTAAAATAAGCGACTCCAGATAAGCAAACGTCTCCGTATATATCTTAACCCTAGTCCCAAAAATACTATCTCCAGCAAAGGAAACTGCGTTTTCTAGTAATTTTCGAGCATTATCCCTTAGCGCTCTAGGGTAAAAATAAGGCATGTCAAAGGAACAACCTGTATGATAATCATTGTCCCCTAAAGCAGCATCCATTAGCTCTAAATATTCACCCATCGGTTCTGAAGCAGGGCCGAAAAACTTTTCATAAAAGTCCTGAAGAAGGGCATCTACATCAGCTTCATGATCCCACATTAGTTTTGCTGCAATATAAAGTGAGGGCGTGGAACTCCCCCAATGATGTGTATCATTTCGCCACCCAATAACCCCGTATTCCTTGGCTTTGGGAATTTCATTTCGAATCCGATGAATCAAGCTAAACGGTAGACCCGGATCTGCCAGATTATACCAATAGCCCCGTTCATAAAATTCCGGTAATAACTGACTCCATTGATTCACTACCTTTTCATAATAGCTTCGTTCAGGGCAAATATTATTGCCCATACCATGAACCCTACATATAGTAATTGGGGCAAAAGAAGGAATAATATTGGGATTAGGTTTGTGCTTCACAGGCGGTCTCATATAGGCATGGTAAGAATAAAAAGCTATCTTTTTGTTTGAAAACTCGTCATTAATACCATCTAACACTTGATTGAAAAACCATATATAGCGATCTGTCATTGATAATTGACTAGAGAAACTATCCCAATCGCAACCATCTAACACTTTACAATTTTCACATTCGCAAAAACCACCACCATCGTTAGGCCCCATACCATACCAAGGCTCATTTGGATTTTCTCTAAAATATTCCTTTACGCCTGCAATAGTAATTTCTAATACTTCAGGATTGGAGACACATACTTGACGTGGATCTCGCTTGCCATTTACTAGTGCAAAATATTCAGGATGTTTGTTAAAATAATCTCGACAAATTGGTCTAATATTATGCGATCCGGGGAAAAATGGGCCTCCCATCCTCATTCTTCTTTGCCAAATTGGAGCCTTGTTTCCCGAATGCCATCTTGCATTAAATGATGGTACTTGGACTGTTTTTTGTTTCTTCACTTCAACTGTATCAAGTTTAGGTATAACTGTGCCAAGCTCACCAGGCATAAACCATCTGCATCCAATTTGCTCTAAGAGTTCATATACTCCAAAAAGGGTTCCCTCAGAAGTTAAACCTGCTATTTTTGTACTAGTATTATCTGCTGACAAAATAAATGAAGCTGGATCGCTACCAATAAATTCTATTTCCTTTTTTAACTCATCGCTTAAAGCTAGATTGCCTATAAGAACGGGATATAAATTTTTCGCTAAAGCTTCTCCTAACCTAGCTAAAAGTTGGGATGAACTTGCTGATTTTACCTCTATTTCCGCACCTGAAATTTTACTTAAATGATCTTTTAATTCGTCGACTGCCATTTTCTCATTCTCATCAGGAATGTTAGGCATAATAATAATAGAAGTGGCGATACCATTTCTTACAAGTGTAATCGTATTTTGTTCTGCATATGAATTCGATGGTAAAAGCAAAACAAAAAACATTAAAACTGCCAAAAAGCTTGTTCGTAACATGGAATACCTCCTTTGTATTGTTTGAAGAATAAAATAACAAACCTATTAGCAATACCTAAATAGGTATCTGGGAACATGTTCTTAATCATTGCATTTCATAAAAATTTTAATACTCAACGTCCTTCGGTACCAAAATTTTGTTAGGATCATGGCTTAAGTATGGTGGTATCCCAGAAAGGTAAAGTTTTGTAGAGTCTTCACACTTACTAATTTCAAGTGAAAAAATACTACCCTGTAATTCCTTAGGTACCTGAACTATAAACTCTTCACCTGCCGTATAGTTTCCTTCTTCATCTAGCATAATGTTACCATCTTTATCTTTAATAACAATCTTCCCATATTTATCTTCTGTAACCCATCCAAAAGCAAAGCAATCTGTATTTTTTGGAACATAGAAATATAAAGGACCTCCTCTAGTTCCAAGTATAATGTGAGCTTTATCTTTTTTTTCGAAGGATACTACACCATATAAATCATAAAAATCGAGTTTATAGCCCATTCCTTTTGCTTCAATGGTAAGTTTATATATTCCTTTTTCGGGAATTAAAAAAGTCTTTTCTTTTGAATCAGGTTCAGTTATTCCAGAGTCTATTGGCATATTTCCTGCCGTACTAATTTTTTCAAGCTGATAAGACAATGAATTTTGGCGGACAAGTCCCATCTCAACACTTATCTTTTTTTGGGAAAAATCCGAATAAATATAAAACGTATTTGTTTGCCTATAAGTAGGTGAAGAAGATTTTTTAGTATAAATCCCTCTTCTTTGAGAATCTAATTCCCGTGGATAAAAACAATGATCATGATTATAGGTATAATCATAGATTTGAGGAATCTCACCGATATCCTCTACCCTAGCAAAATCAAACTCAAAGAAATTTTGAATTTCCTCAGACGTAAATCCCGGAAACTTTCTAGCTAGATCCATAGGATCGCTATACCCTTCAGGTAAAGTCGGTTCAAAATCCTTCGGAAAACCCAAGGGACGATGATCCCTATATATCCCATAACTGTGAATCAAATTTGTTTTAGCTATTTGCATTGTAAAAACGTAAAGGTCATTAGTCAAAGATAATTTGTTTTCGCCAACAGCCTGGCTAAAATCTATAAACTTGCCAACCCAATGCATATAAAGTTTCATTTGATCTAAACGTTTTTTTACTTTCTCTGTTTCCACAAGTTGATCTGCTTCTTTTAAGTCTAATAAAGCCGTATAATAGACACGAGCGTTAAATCCATCCTTAAACCTTAAATAAAATCTCGTCATGGGAGTTGCTACTTCGTGCCAGCATTTATCAATGAAATCCTCAAAGATTTCTTTTGATTCTAAGCTTTGATCCCATAATAGTTTAGATGCTACAAAATAGTTTAACCCTATTGCACCCCAGCTATTTGGAGAAGAAGCATTTATTCCTATTACACCTCTACTTTGGAAATAAGACAAAGACTCTTCGAGATAATCCACTTGCCATCGTGGAGTTGAACTATTTCCGATACCGCCATAATATTCCCGAATTCCCAATATTTGTGCTTTCTCTGACCAACCATCAACTATTTGAATGAAACTATAATTTGGATTTATAAAATCTGTCGATATAAATATTATTACGTTAGGTTCTGCAATTATAGAAGGAGGAGCAGAAGTAGGAGCGTATGCATACATAGCAACAAGCCTTTCAGGATATTCTAAACTAATTGCTTTTGCCACTTTATTCGCAAGATATAAAGCCTTATCACTATCGTTTCCTAAGCTTTTACAATTCTCGCATTCACACATATTATAGCCATCATTCGGTGAAAGTGATACCATAATATCCTCGGTTTTAGAAAAATAATTATTGGCATATTCAATAGCTCTTTGAATAACATCAGGGTTTGTTGTGCAAAGTTGTGAAGGTTGACGAACACCATTAACTAATGAAAACCACTCAGGGTGTTCATCAAATTCGGCCTTATCAGTAATCCTGTTATAAGCATGACCAACACTGCCTGTCAGCCAGCCTCCCATTTTGTTTGAAAGGACCCACCTGTCATAAGCAACCTTATTTTCGGTAATTGGACCAGTCCCCCAACCGTACCAGATACTTCTCAAATCAAAACTCGGTTTATATATTTTTTCCAGCTGATTGATAGAAATAGTTTTCTTATCAGGATTCTCCTCCCAAACATCACCTGGGAAAAACCATCTGGCACCAAAGCTCTCAAGCAAAGTATAGACTGCATAGCTTACAGCTTCAGGAGAATTTCCCATTAGAATTAGCCTACCTCCTGCAGGGTCACACTTTATAGCAAAACCATCAGGTGTTGCATTATCAAGCTTCACTGCTAATTCTGGAAAGGAAAATTGATCCTTTAGAGTTAAAACCATCCCTGTCTGTACTGTATTTGCTTTCTTAATACCTATTTCAGCACCGCTCATTTTTTGCAAATAATACTGGAGATCTGCTGCTGCCTGCTCAATCGTTTGGTTTGCATTCTCATGTATTACTATCCCAGTTAAAGGACTGCCATCGTAGACCAAATATAATGGCTGCCCACTGGCAAAAACTCCTGAGATAAAAGTAAGCATAAAAATAATTAATATTAAGCAGCTCTTTTTGCCCATATGAAAACCTCCTTCTAAAACTTGATTTCTGAAATAAGTTTGATGCAATTGTCCTTAATTATTCTCTCACCTCCCCTGTCATATTCACCCTGCTCCACAAAATTGGGGGTAGCATAATTTGCGATGAAGATTAAACCTACCGGCATTTTATATTCCAGGTTTAATCTGTCTTGCAATAAGCCATTCAAGTTCCTTTTCCCCAGCTCTAATTTTAAGCCTTCAAAGATTCCACGTGTCAGGGCAAATCTCAAACCATAGCTATGCTCTGTTTCCGTATATTCATCTTTTTTATCATGGAAGTTTCCTATAAGAGAGAGCGCAAAATTTTTATAATGCTTTATCAATAGCGAGCCATCTAAATATGCTTCGTGATAAACGTCTGATAATGCAGTGCCAAATTGATTTTGCTCAAAGTCTTCTTTTGTCAAACTCAAAAGACCGCGCAGGTCTAACCTTCCATTCTTCAGTTCGCCCCTTGCTTCCACTTCGTTAAAAATACTTTCGGTATTTTTAACATAATTGCGAGCAAGCAAGGTCACCTCTAAATCATCCCTTGTAGTACGGATGCCAAAGGCAGTGCCTTTTTGGCCTCGGTAGCGATCCACGCTATTCCAGCTTAGCTTTTGCCCGGTATGTGGCTCAAAGCGAGGTGTTTTGTCCCGATAACGGGGATTGAATTCTTGCCCATAGTTGTAGTATTTACCCAATAGCTCAATCTCTTTTGCAACTGGCCAACGGACATCGAAGAGTGAAAGATCTGCCTCTGTTTTTGCACCTTCTAGGAAATTAAGGTGATTTGCATAAGTCCCGGCAAAAACAAAGGGACCAACTTGCTTATCTTTGAGTATTAACTCAAAGACACGATCATCCTCTAAATATTGTTTCTCAAAAATAAGCTCATCGGAAGTTGATTCCTCACTTTTGGCTGCATCTAGATATTGACTATAGATAAAGCTTATGAGCTTTGTATCTAGCTTTGCTCCGAAGGCTGTACGATAGGGATACGCTATAGCCTCGCCTGAGCCATTATCACCCAGTCCATCCCAAAGATAAAATGCTGAAAGGTCGCTCCCCAGGAGGGATAGCTCTTCAATTGAAACCCCCCTGCGCACCATATTATAATTGAAATCTGGATTTGCCCATTCTTCTTTGGTGAGAAGATTAGCTTTATCCCACCGATTGAGCCAGACGCTATAGGGAGAATAACTAATGGCTAAATCCCCAAAGCCAATCTGAATAGGTAGTCCCCCAGTTAATGCAGGTCCCTCTACCTTTGCATAAATTCTATTGAGTGTAAACTGAGCATTTGGTTGATAGTCTGGGAAGGAGTTTTTTTCATAAAACCTAGGGGTCCAACCTCCCAAATTTGCATAGACAGTGATCTCGCCTGTGAAATTAAATTCCTGGACTAATTGAAACCGATGCCAGGCTTCCCATTTTTGTTCAGGTGTATATTGAATTTCGCTAAAGAGTGAACCTGTAGCTGAGAGAGAACTTTTGGCGAAAGTCGCTCCAGAGCTTATCAGGCACAAGAGCATAATAAATATTAGAATTTTGTATTTGTGCATCTACCCCACCACCAATCTATAAGCTTTTCCGATATGTGATCTCAAAGAGATTATTCCGATAATCAAAGCGATCATCTGCTCTGAAGCTTCCATTTTCCAGCCATACGCCGTCCTTTATTTTAGGATAAGAGAAATTAATTGAAAGACTTATCCCCTTGGGTGTTTTATACCTTATCTCTCCCCATAAATATTTACCATTTTGAAAGCTATTCTCAGAAAATGGCCGCTCAAATCCATAATCATATGATTTAAAACCGAGCTTTCCATTAAAACCTTTAAGTGACCCTCTTCTTATATTGGCAGTTACCATGACATTCCAAAATTTAAGATCTTGAACTAACAGTTCACCGCCGGACATCAGGGCGTTAAATCGATAATCTCGCAACTCAAATTTAGGCTGTAAAACTAAGTCTTTGTAATTAAAAGGTTTCCTCGGCTCCACACTAACCCCTTGACTGTATTCCGGTGAATAACGGTTAAGAGCGATTAAGGGAGCTTTTTGGGTAATATTATCATATAAAAGGTTTGCACCAAGTCTAAAGCTTCCAAAGGGAACATTCAAAGTAGCCTCTGTTTGAAAATGGTCCAAGAGGGGTTGTTCTGTTCTTTTCACAAATGAATTTAACTTAAGCAAGCCAGTTATTTCTTTTTCTCTGAACGCAAGCTGCAGCGAGGTACCTTTTTCTCCCTTATATCTCACCAGTGGATTTGTCTTACTTACAGATTGTCTACAACTATATACGGGATTATAGAGGGGATCATAATCACGCAGATCAAATGATAACGTCAAGCCTACTTGCGGAAAGCTAGTGTTATGGTTTAAATGACGCACATAAAATATTTCTTGTGTATTTTCAGTTGCTTTTAGTTGTTGGACTTGAATAAAATTTAATATTCCGTATGTGGGGTGTCTGTAAGTATAGTCAAGGCTGATTGCATTGTCTGTTACATTGGTTTTTAGAGTTTTAACCCCTTCCTCATTCGCCAAGACTTCATTGTCCTGAAATAAAACATACCCAAGATCAAGACCATGTCTACCACTTTTATAGCTTGTCATGAGTCCATAAGCCGGGCTTTCAACTACTTTCCCCCAAACCAAAAAGGATTTCATGTGCAAGGGACCGAGATTAACATTGCTCAGGTTAATACCATTAACACGATTCCAACGAAAGTCTGCTATGTACCAGTTATAAGAAAATTTTAGGAAACCAAGTTCAACTAAATAACTATCCCCCCCCCTAAAAAGGGGCCCACGATAAGTTAGGGTTGGGGTTTCTACCTTAACCGTATTTAGTGGTAAATCTACCGGATGATCAAAACTATCTCTTGTGCCGTGGCCTTGTGTGTAATAGGTATTTATAAATTTTATTGCTGCCATGCCGCTCTGTCTTTCAAGATTGCCATAGATTCTCATATAGTTTCCAGCTTCTATTCCCCTGGCAGGGGTGTATCTGAAAATCGAATCAATCCAGCCTGTAAAATTCAACCCGTCTAAAACTAACTCTGCTTTAGTTGCAGCAAGGGGGACCATGATCAGTAAAAGCAAGATGAGTAATTTTCTCAAGAAGTTCACCACCTTTCCAGTTGCCCTTTATAATTGAAAAATCGTAGCAAGACGATGTTCTAATTCTAAGCCATTATTAAAGAGGGCGTAATCTAAAATCCAAGGCCCCAAGGCCAGGCCCGCACCACCTGTAAAGCCTTTTTCATTCATACCTATGCGCAGTTTCATGGTTTCAGTGAGATCATATTCCATACCAAGCGAGAGATACATAAAGTTTTCTATTCCCAAACGAAGGCTGGTCTCGTTTTGGGGATAGTAAGCTATCCCCAAATTATATTTTGGCTCCAGGTGAGTGGAGAGACCTGTTGTATAGTCGAGTCGCGAATAGATATTTTCGATACATAAACCGAACTGGCCTTGCTTGATATTTTTAATAACTCCAAGATCCAAGCTATACCCCAAAATTCGCTCTGGACTTTTATCGTATTGAGAGCCATTCCAAGAGAAATGCCATAGGGAAGCGCAAAGCCTACACCAATTGTAGTTGCTGCTTCCGAATATGTTAAATCGTAGTCCAGATCCGTTTTAATTTGCCTATAAGCTGCTGCCAAGGAAAGGTTTTTTGCTTTTAGCGGAATAACCCCTCCGAGGAACGTATAGCCAATATCCTCGAGAAACATGTTTGCATAAGAGGTGCCGATTTGATTATTTAGAGTTTCTGTCAAACCTGCCGGATTGGCTAACCAATCGGTTACATTCCTAGAGTTAACTATGCCATTACCGCCCATCCCAAGGCTGCGAGCACTGCCTGTAGTTTCTAAAATTGTACTCGCCAAACAATTGCCAACAAGCAATAGTAAGATCGAAGTAATAATTATTCTTCGAGGCATAAGCGTGCCCCCCTATTAATTCATCACAATTATTTTTTTGCGAACTTCGTATTTCTGCCCAGGTTTAGCAGCAATAAACTGCATAATGTAGAGGCCATTTTGTAAAAACATGCCGTTATCGCCTCTACCATCCCAACTGAACTCATGGTGCCCGGAACCACCATGATAATTGTCAAAGAAAGTTTTAACGCAGCGCCCATTGAGATCATAAACCCGGATCGAAGCTAGTAGATCGTCGATGTTCAGGATGTAATGTATATTCACATAAGGTTCTTTGCCAACTGTCTTCGGCCAAAGATCGAAGAAAGCTACTGCTGGCGAATTGCCTGAGAGTGTATTTAATACAGAAAATGAACCTGTCTGGGAAAATGCACTTGTGGTTCCATCTAGAAAGATGGCCCGAACGCGCCAATACCAATTGCCGTCTGCAAGTCCTAAATCAACAAGCTGTGTTCCAGTGCGAATTGTTCTTCCCTTTGTTTGCTCCGGCGAAAACTTTGGTGAGCGTGAATACTCAACAAAATAATGACTGGCACCTGAAAGTGGCTCCCAACGCATAACAACATAATGGTTATGAATCACTGCATACTGATTTGGCTCCACCAAAACAGGTGCTTCTTGAGATTGGCAGAGTGCTTTGACTTCAGTTGAGAAATCGGATTCGTGGGAAGTTACACTTACAGCTGTGACTGCATAGTAATAAACTTTGCCAGGGATTACAGTTGTATCGATCCAGCTTGTGGATGAAATTTCCCAAGCCAGTGGTGTAAGCTGTCCCTGCTTTATACCAGGGGTTTCGCTCCTGTAAAGATTATATTTAATGGGACCTAATTGGGATTCAGCCGCTGGGGTCCACTCTAGAATTATTTTCCCAGGTTGGGAGGTAGCATTTAATAAAGCTGGCGCAGCGAGAAGTTCTTCTGCCTGCTGGAGGGTGAAATTTAAGTTTGAAATACCAGCTTCTGTTAAGACAACCAGCCTTTGATCCCGAATATAACCTTCTTTTGAAACTTCAAGCTCAACAATCCCAACAGGAACATTTACCAAACTAAATTGTCCGTCGGAAGCTGCTTTTGAAGATACCCCTAACCCCCTGATCCGAATAAGTGCCCCAGTAAGTGGTTGAAATTGCTCATCTACAACTTTTCCTGAAATAGCACCTAAAGCATGCAAAATAACTGGTTCAGCCATTTCACTAAGATAATCCCACTTATCTACTGCAACTACTGAATAAGCCGAGCTTTGAGTTAAATCACCCTCTCCACTCCAACTGTTCGCGACGAGGCCCGTTGCGATGGTTTCCCAATTCTCATAATTGCCATTCACAACATCTGCTTTCAAAACATTGTAAGCTGTTGCTTGGGCTCCTTCTTTTGTTTCTAAAGGAGCTTCCCATTTGAGATAAACACTCTCTCCGCTTCTTTCGGCAACAAATTCCTCAGGTTGAGGAACATAAGGTTCCTGCACTATACCTTCAACCACAATTTCTCTAATATTATTATAGCTGCTATTAAACTTTAAAGACTTATAAAGTAACTTTCTAGTTACTATCCCCTCCAAAGGAATACTAATTGTTGCTGCTTCATTATCTCGAATTTGTTTAATAATTTTCCACATACCATATTCCCAATAATATATATCAAAATCAATAGCTCTTTGAGAGGAAGAGAACTCTATCTTAATCTCATCAATTATTGCATTTTGTTCCCATTCTCTCAAGACAAAAACCTCTGATAATTGGCGTAATGAAATACTTGTACTTAGGTTACCATCAAACACGTTTTCACTCGGGGCATTGCCGTAGGTTGTAGTACAAATAGAAGTTCCACCATATCCTATTAACGCAATATTTTCAGCCATTACGCTATAACCTATTATTAGTAAAAGAAAACTGTACAAAAGAAAATATCGAAATCGTTCCATAGGCACACCTCTTTTCGTAGCCAATTAAAAGGCAACAGAAAACATGATTGTCTGTTGGACTCCCAAAGGATGTACTGCAAGTTTATAGTCTAGGCCAGTTCTTCTTTGCAATAAGGAAAAGCCGCCTATGATCCGAGAATTTGCAGCGCTCACAGATAATGCCACTTTATTTGACAATAGCTGTTCTAGGCCCAAATTGTAATCCTCTGTTGCGAGGTTACAGAGTACTGATAAACCTGAGCCTACGCTAAATCGCATACTTGAATTAATACAAACTTCTCCTTGTTCTTGGGTATTAGTTGAAAATTTTTTTTGTGTAAGCACATTATCAAGTCCCAGTGATAGTTCTAACTTGGGCATTGGTCTGTAGATTAAACCTAGATCAAGCCCCCAGCCGCCTCCCGTGATCACAGTATTAATCTGTGATAGTTTAATCTTACTCCCAAGAGTAATCTTATTTGAGATCTCAAAAGAGGTGGTGAGGCTACCTGTTCTTTCCTTGTAAACCAGATCAATCTCATTTTGCAAATCGTTTATCTCAAAAAGCATCCCTATTTTCCCTAGATTCATTTTTAATGAAATTTGGTTATATGGAATACCAAGTCCAAACAGATCAGTGTTCGCAACGGCAAGACGATTCCCGTGTGTATTGGCGATGGATAGCAAATCCTGGGAGATAAAACTGGGCTCAGTGATGGAAATTGCAAGCGTTGCAGGAGCTATTAGGCATAATATAGTCAGCGCAAAAGATATCCTCATCCAAGCTTTTCTCAATACTCTCACCTCCATTTAGCGAAAGATACCTATTCTCTTCACACTGGAGGTGAGAGTATTGAGAAAAGCTAAATGGAGG
>ENA-UOOE01002931-UOOE01002931.1-fermentation-metagenome-genome-assembly--contig:-NODE-2931-length-11498-cov-4.682339_pt1 | contig 11498 bp, 14 predicted proteins | sample MGYA00245776_ERZ724021 | MGnify/ENA primary metagenome ERZ724021 (study PRJEB28704, sample SAMN03018321) | fermentation metagenome | biome: anthropogenic terrestrial biome; feature: soil; material...
CAAGTTTTTTATCCTTTAGTATTTTTTTATAAGAACATAAAAATTCATTTAATTCAGGATCCTGTAGATTTATCTTTTCAGTGCTTTCTAAAATTACTTTTTCTTCACTCATAAATATGGATAAATTATTCACAGAATTATTTATAGTATATGTAGTCATTAGTACATTTCCTATGTCTTTTTTATATTTTTCCTGGAAACTTAAAGTCTTTCTAATGGTTTCATAATCATTTCCTTTTTCTAAAGATGATATGTCAATTCCCATACTCTTCATTTGTTTTTCTATGTCTTCTATGTTAAATCCATATCTTTTCATAAGTTCTTTTTGGATGTTAAACAGCTTTTCATGAGATATGTTATTTTTTTCCATATACTTTTGAATTTTTTGAGAAAAATCTCCCATGGTTAATTTTCCTTGAGACATATCATAACTAAGTCCATATACATAATCTTCAAATTTCTCCACATCTTTTTCTCTGGCTTTGTTTTTAAGATCATTAAAATCTACAATTCTATCATCTCTATCATCCATATAAATTCCTCCTTATAATATAATTAAAGGTATAATTATGACTACCTTTAATACTATAATACTATAAATCACAGCAAATTTCCTGCTTTATTGTAAATACTAGTTATTTATTGAAAGGCGGTAATTATCTAGTACTACCTGGAAGATAAGCACTACTGCGTGCATTTTATAAGTTCTTCTAAGGTTCAAATAGAAAAAGCATTCCTCATAGGCAAGCTCCATCTGAACCTCTGAATCATTTTATACCTTCACCATAACTTATATTTCAATAATTCTATTAAATAATTTCTTTTTTATTAAATTATACGTAAAAAATATATTATTATTCTTCATAAAAAATTAAAATTAACTATATTAGTTATCATCATATTTAAACATTTTAAATCATATATTTTCTCAAATATAACTGTTTACTAACAGTTATACTTATTAATTAAGGAGATGAACCAAATTGGAATCCACTATTATATTAATAATAATATTAACTGCTTCTGTCCTTGGAAAAGCTAACTCTGTGGCATTAGCCACCTGTTTTCTTTTAATTTTAAAGCTTTTGAATGCAGATAAATTTATATTTCCCTACTTACAAGAAAATGGATTATTCTTAGGATTAGTAATACTTATAGCATCTATTTTAATACCTATTGCCGACGGAAAAGTAGGCTATATAAGCATTAGAAATGTCTTCACCTCATGGCTTGGGATATTTGCCCTGTTAGTTTCCCTTTTTACAACTTACTTAAGTGGACTTGGTATGAACTACTTGACTATTCAAGGTCACAGTGAAATTATGCCTGCTTTAATTTTGGGCGCAGTAATTGCTGCTGCTTTTTTAGGCGGTGTTCCTGTAGGTCCTATGATAACCTCAGGATTGATTGCCCTAGGTTTAAAACTATTTAATAAAATAAGCCCCTAAATATGACTAAATCATTATTCACACTGGGGTATTTTCCGAAAAATATAAAAACAATTACTTGTATTATAAAATTCAAAGGATTATACTTTTATTTAGAAAACGTTATAATAGACATAGGGCGCCAATTGCTATAAACTTAAAATAAATAATTGAAAAGGATGTGTTTTACATGGCAAAAAGAAAAATTTTAATACCAGTAGACGGCACTGATCGAAGTATGCACTCTCTTGATTGGGTAAAAAAATTATTTGAAAAAGATGAAATACAAGTAACTCTCATGAATGTTGTAGAAATGTTTATGGCAAGAGATACCATGATAAAGGATAAAATGTACAAGGCTGAACAAATAAGCCATAAAGTTTTAGACAAGGCAGAAAAAGAACTTGAGGGTTATGAAGTGGAAAAATACTTTACCTTTGGATATGCCGATGATAAAATTTTGAAAAAAGCAGAACAGGATAAATTTGATATGATAGTTATGACAAGATCTACAAAAACAGCTTTGGACAGAATGATTGGCTCTGTAACCAGTAAAATTATAAAAAATGCAAATACCTTAGTTGCCATTATTCCAGAATAAATTTCATTATAAAATCTTATTTAGAAAATATATTTATATCACAGAAAATATAATATATAAAAATTCTTATACAACATATTATTGAAAAGGATGTGTATTACATGACAAAGAAAAAAATTTTAGTGCCCTTAGATGGAACTGATCGAAGTATGCACTCTATTGACTGGCTAAAAAAATTATTCAAAGCAGATAAGGTGAAAATAACTCTTATGACTATTAGAGAGATCGTTATGGCAAATGACATGGCTATAACAAATTCTACTATAGAACAAGCCCAAAAAGACATGGATGAAATATTGGACAAAGCCGAGAAAAAACTTGAAGGTTATGAAGTCGAAAAGTATAGTGATTTTGGTTCTGCTCCCGACAAAATATTACTAAAATCGAAATTAGATAATTATGATATAATAATTATGACTAAGTCTAACAAAAAAGGACTTGCTAGAATAATTGGTTCTGTAACTAACAAGGTTTTAAAAAATGCCAATACATTAGTCATAGTTGTTCCAGAATAAAAAATATGTTTCTTTTTAGGGTCATAACATCTCTAAAGTATTATGACCCACATATATTTAAAGTTCTTCTCTAAAGAAGTATTATTGTTTAAATTTATTTCACTTTAAACTTCTTAACCTGTTTTCTCATAAGTTCAGATGAAGAAAACATTTCCTGTGAGCAAAATCCATTTGAACCTTAGAATCACTTGATTAACAACAGTTTTTCGTTTTACTATGCCCATCAATTATGGTTACCAGCTCTTCTATATTAAGTATTAAACTAATACTTCCATCTCCAAATACTGTACAGTCAGATATGCCTTTTACATTTTTGATTTTTTTTACATAATTCCTTACCATGACAATTATCCCATCTGTTAACTTCTTAATACTAGTTTCAATTCTGTATAGATTATGTATGCGAATTATAGGATAGCACTAACCTCTTGCCATTACATCTCATTCTTTTTTAATGTGAAAAAGATCAGTGGCTTTAGGCCTAAAGAACTCAGTTATAACAATAACAGATATGGTATAATAACAATTCCCCACTCTCATATTTATGCCATTTATAATAGCAAGAGTACTAGGTATTTTTATGATTGTAAGAGTTCATTCATTATATTTACTTTGAACTGTTACTATTCCTCCAATATCTTTAATATTTTTCATTATTACATCCATTCCCACTCCTCGCCCGCTGAATTCTGTTATATTTTCCTTATTGAATCCTGCTCCATCATCTTTTATTATTACCACAACATAATTATCCTGATTCTTCGCCTCTAAAACAATTGTGCTATATTTTATAATTTAGGGTAAAAAATAAGAGCCCTGCCCCTTAAAGTGCACCCTAGACTCTTTTTATTATTTTTATAAAATTATATTCTTCTTATAATCTTCTGAATTTTTCAGGCTTATATCCATATTTTCCGCTTAAAACATCATCAATGAGAGCAATAAGCCTTTCTCTGTCTTCAGATAAAGTTCCACTTAAAGCCACATAATTTGATGCATGATTGCTTCTAAAAATACAATTGCTAGTATGGATATTTTTAACCAACTCTCTGGTTTCAAGCATAATTTCCTCAGGACTTAAAAGTTTAAACTCTCCATTATTGATATCATCATACATTTTAGTTCCATGTTCTACCATAAGAGTTAAAAGTCCTACATAATCAGGATTAATGGCAGTTATAACCCTAGCAGATTCCCTGGCATTTTCCTGCCATTTGTCCTTTCCTCCTATACCTGAAATGAACGTTACTGAAAGCTTGATACCGCTTTTTTTAATCTTCTGGCCTGCCTCTATTATTTCCGAAGAAGTAACTCCTTTTTGTATATCTTTTAATATTAAATCACTTCCACTTTCTATTCCCATATAAAATATACCTATACCCAACTCCTTTAATTCTTTAAGTTCTTCAGGAGATTTTATTAAAATGTCTCTAGGTGTAGCATAAGCAGAGACCCTCCTGCATTTTGGAAATAGTTCTTTTATCTTAATCAATATCTGTGTTAATTTTTTCATTGGCAGTACAAGTGAATCTCCATCTGCCAGAAATATACGTTCTACATGTCCATACATTTGTCTTGCTTCATATAAATCTCCATATATCTCTTCTAAGCTTTTTATTCTGAATTTTTTACTTTTATACATGTTACAAAAAGTACATTTGTTATGGGCACATCCCACACTAACCTGAATTATCAAGCTATAAGCTTCACTAGGTGGTCTGTACACAATACCTTCATATCTCATATATCTAATCATTCCTTTCGCTTCGCCCAGGCACAAACAAGACATGAAAAAGCTTGTTGTGTCTCACCTTTTTTTGTTTTATAATCTTATCATGGAATAGCAATACACTATAGAGCACGAGGAGGTGAGTGGCGAATTCTTTTCGACCCCGCATATATATGTGCCGTCATCCTTTCAAGTACAAACAAGTGGGACTTTGAGCCCGGACTCTTATTATTGGTAATGAACCATGTTTATTTCGTCGCAGGATGACAGTCAATGTTGCTATTCTTTTTTATTGAGGTGGTGATACTTATGATGAGACTTGCTTACCCCATCTGTTGTGGACTTGATATCCACAAAAATGTTATCGTTGCAACCATCGTTACAACCGACAAAAACGGAATATCTGAGTACCATCAGAAATCTTTTTCTACCATCAACTCGGATATCCAAAAGTTTCACGACTGGTTAACTGAAAATGACTGTTATCATGTCTGTATGGAATCCACCGGAAAGTGCTGATACGATTGATGATAAAGCGGTTCGTAAGCTAATTAAGAAAAAAGCCGTTGCTAAATCAGATAATATTGTTGAAACCATTAAAGGTTACAGCCTTGAATCCGATCAAGCAAAAAAGTTGGAACTTGTCCGTGGTCATCTGGAGTATCTTAATGACATGATTACTCAGACAGAAGTGGAACTGTATGTCCATATCAGACCTTATTATGCGTTCGTGGAATACATATCCTCTATTCCCGGTGTCACAGAACTCAGTGCCACGATAATTCTTGCCGAAATCGGAGTCGATATGACTGTTTTTGATGATGCAAAACAGCTCTGCTCCTGATGTGGACTTTCTCCTGCCAACAATGAATCTGCTGACAAAAAGAAATCAGTCCGCATTGCAAAAGCCGGTGCTTACCTGAAACCTATGATGGTTCAGTATGCTCTTGCCGCAATCAAGAGTAAAAAGCAGCCTTACTTTGCAATCAAAACTGAACCTTTAAAAATTAGAACCTCATATACTATATATCCATGGCCTTATAAACCTTCCAATTATTTATAGTATAATATAAATACTTACACTTATTGTTGTCATTGTCAATATCATAATAAAGAGTGATCTCTGAAACTACACCACATCCGTGGGAATTATAGTTTCCTGAAGCTCTAATTTTAAAGGTATATTTTTTTAAATCATCAGACTTTTCTTTAAGTTTAAATTCAGCTTTATAATCTTCTACTACATCCTTATACTCTATTGTACCTGAAATCTCACCATCCATATTACTATCTTCAGCTGGTTCTTTATTGTCAATCTTTTCATTAATCTCTTTTATACTGTCATATATACCAGTTTCCGCACTATAGTATTCTCTGGTTCTATTTAAGGTATCAGAAGCTACTCTATTACTTTTAATACTGATATCTACCATGTATGCAGCTAATATAAAGACCACCATAATAATAATTACAACTATTAAAATAGCAGAACCCTTTTTCTTCATAATGTTTTATTACCCCCATTATACAATAAAAATATTTTAATTTTTTAAATTGATAGCTGTGGATCTTTCAATGTGTACATCTCCCCTTGAAGCAGAAACTGTAACTGTAATTAGCCCATTTTCATATAAAAAAAACACAGAATCTATATTAAAACATTTATTTTGGTTATCATTTTTTAAATATAAAGTTTTACTTTTCCTATTATATTGTATATCAGAGGGGGGTGGAGAGCCAGACTCAGGTGAATTTGAGAGCAAGTCAATTGTATCCCTGCTGTTACTTGTATCAATATTGCCTTCTTCACTATCCCCATTTCCACAGTTAACAAAAAAACTATTATTGCTATCTGAAGATTTGAAAATTTTAGTATCATTAGTACAATTATAACTTCTTATCTCATCTGTAAGCATATTTAAAGCCTTATTTACATTATACTGGACATCTATGTTATTGTTAAAATTAAATGACTGTTTTATCTGAGAAAAAAAAGTTTTGTAAAGATATATAGAAAATATAACAAAAATACTCAGGGCTATCATTAATTCAATTAAGGTAAATCCTTTTTTCTTCATAGTATCATCCTTTACCTTATTATTTAAAGAAATGTGATATTAATATTATCTCTCCACTAGAATTATCAGTTATTGTAATTTTGGAAAGATGATTTTCAGTACTCTCAGTTAAAGTAACATGGTCTTCTGAATTATTATGATAGTTCTCTGGATTATTTTTATATTCTTCAAGACATTTTTGAGCTTCCAGCATTAAATTTTGTCTCTTAACCTGCATATTTATATTTTTATTGGATGTAATATTAAGCCGCACCACTAAAGCAGACATTAATAAAAATATAGTAATTGCCACCATAATTTCTACATAAGTAAAACCTGTATTTTTCATTTCAATTTCCTACCTTTAAAAAGACATTCATTTCAATTTAAAACTTTTTGAGCTGCTGCCATAACAGCCTTGTGAACAATATTAATTGAAATATTCCTCACATATATTATTAATTTTACTTTTAATGCTCCCATTATACTGATTGCTGTTTAGCTGTGTCATAGTAAAATCCACCTTTATATCAGCATTTTTAGTAATTATGGCAGAATTATTAAAGGTTATACTATTAATATTGTTTTCTACAGTCATCTTACCAGTACAATAAATTATAAAATTGTTAAACACTAAATTTCTATTGCTCCAATTATTAATAGTACCATCAATAGTACAATTTCCCTCTATAATTAATACTTTATAGACATCTGAATCAATATTTGAATCATTTAAGGATTTCTTTAACGACTCAGTATCCGATCCTCTGATTATACGAAAGGCTATACCTGGGTAAGTAGTAGTATCATAGCTGGAACTATAGACATTATTTTTTATACTTTTCATTTGCTTAGTAGTTGTTATCTCACTAACGGGTGCAGCAGGTGCTGCTGCCTCAGGCAGTTCAGGTGACCTGGCTGCCACCTCTACATAATTCGGATTTAAGTTTGCCCAATTCTCATGAGAAAAATTATTCACATGAGTATTTAGACCTAGTGTATTTATATTTGAACCTCCATAATTAAAAGTATTTGCCCATATATAAGTATCTCCCAAGGTTACATTCCTCAAAATATTGAGAATATTCCCCGCTTTTAAATACGTTTTACCCTTAATATTTACATCTGCACTATTGTTTTCAAAATTAAAATCATTTCCTGCAATCATTGTAATTGGAGCCTGTGCCTCTGCAGCTGCTATATTCCTATTTACATTATAATCAAACAATATATTTTTAGAAGCCTGCACATATGCTGAACTATTGTTGTCCAAATTTAAATTTCCATTTACATTATTAAAATTGACACTTTCTCCTGCCACTGCAGAAAAACTGCTGCTTGAAACATTGATGCCATTATTAAAATTAATATCCTTTCCACTCTGTATTTGAATACATCCATTATTAAATTGTGAATTAATATTGGAATTATCAAAAATAACATTATTAATACCTAAAATAGATACATTGCTATATGTTTGTAAATTACTATTAAACTCTATATTATATCCTTGAAAATTGGTTTTACCCGTAACTTTTACTGTATTATTATTTCCTTCTCCAGTGTTGACACTATTTGATGTTCCGGTACCTAATACATTAAAATCTCCATTGATATTGGTATTTTGTTTAAAAATAATTTGCTGTCCCTGTAGGTATGTAGAATCTGTAATATTCATACTGGTATCTCCATTTCCCAAATTAATATGACTGACGCTGTCTCCAAACACATTAAAGCAGTTTGCCTCAAAAAAATCTGCTGCAGTATTTCCTGAATTACTTTCTCCAGTGTCATCATCTGAATCATTTTCATCTCCAGAGCCTTCTCCACTGCTTAAAGATACAGGGGGAAATTTAATAATGTATGGAGTATCAATAATTTTTCCACTATAATCTAACCCATATAAAATATAGCCAGTACTATAAACAACTACAACTGCATTTCCTGTAAAATCTGTTCCCTTAGGCAAAATAGTACTGTTAATAACACTATTATTATTTAAAGGTAAACTATCTGTATAATAGTATATCAAAACCGAGGAAGTGGTAGAAGATGTATGGTTAATTACATTTCCCTGAGAATATATAATAGAACTTTTATTGTTAAAAGGATTTATCAATGCATTGCTGCCAAAAAAATTAGAGACCATTTCAGGTCCAATTTTGTCCTTTATAACATTGGTGAGAGCTTCCTCCAGATGATTTTTATTTTTATTTATATATATACCATCTTTTCCAGCTCTATTTTCAAGATAGGTTCTAATAAGCAATACATTAGTAGATACACTTTTATTTTTTGATTGAAGCCTTACTGCCCCCACCTTTGGCACTAAAATCATGGAAAGTATAGCTATAATTGATATAACTATCATAATCTCTATTAATGTACAGCCATTTTTCCTGTTCACACATTCACCCTCTCATATTATCATATTCTACAATTTACTTAAACATATCGGAAATACTATTAAATCCTTCTTTCTCACTATCATAAAATGCATAATCCCCTGCTGAATCATCCTTGCCATCTTTTTTATCCTGTATGTATTCATAAAAAATGATTTTTGCAGAAATTTGATTGGATATTTGACTATTATCAGTCTCTGTTTTGGTGTTATCTTTATCCTCCTGTGAATTATTACCTATTACATTATCTGGAATATTATTTTGAGAAGACTGATTTTGCCCATCTGATTCATCATTTGAAATTTCTAATGAAGATATGGTTATGCTTTTAACATTAATCTTTCTGTCAGTAATATTGCTTAGTCCTTTTATAAAATTTTCCACATTTGCTTTATTTCCTGTTATTTTTAAATCTATGGTAAGGGTATAGAACTTTCCTTTGGAATTATCCTCATTGGTGTTTGTCTCATTATTTGTATTATCATCGGATTCCTCAGAAGTCTCTCCAGAAGTTCCACTGCTGCTGCTATTTAATAATTGAAAGGAAATACTCTGCCCCGTAACTCCAGATGCCTGGCATCCATTATAGAAATCATATATAAGCTTCGGGGTGTCTACTTTAACGGGAACTATATTATCAAAATCTGCTGTATTCTGTTTGAGTTCATCTACTTCTTTTTGTTTGATATAAATAGATTGCTTTTTTGATTTGATATTACTTAATTCCTGTTTTTGATTAATATACTTATTTTTAGCCTGTTCTGCACTATTTAACTGGGTCTTTATAAAATAAGTATAACTGGCATAGTTAACCCCTATAAACAATATTGCTATTAAAACCATTAAATCTCTTTTATTTTTCTCCACTTGTGTTCACACCTTTATATGAATCTAATATCTTTAGATTAAGTGTAATTTCCCCTACATTGTTATTAAGATTTATTTGAGACAGTTCAACAGGTTCGAATATGTTCATTTTGTTTACAGCTACAATCACTCTAGCGCCGTCTATTGTACTATTATTTACATCAAATACAACATTTACATTATCCTTATCCAAAGTAATGCTTTTTATTGTAATATTTTGAGGCAATCCTTGTCTTAAAGTATCAAGTATTATCATATAATTAAATTCATCATTATATATTTTCTGCATATTATTGGACTTCTCTTCATACTCTTTTCTCTGCTGTTCCACACTGTCTAAATCCCTTTGTATATTACTCAGTGCAGCTATTTGTGAATCTATACCCGATGTATCATACTTTGACAAATTCACTTTATTGTATATAAATGCTCCTACTGCTATAATCAATGTTATTACAGCACATATTATCATTTCTATTACAATAAACCCATTGTCAGATATTTTTTTCTTATTTTTTCTATATAATTTATCAATAAAATCTATCTTTTTGTTATACACACTTTTCACTGGTATAAAATACCCTAGTATATCACCATACATATTTACATCCACAGGGCTATTTTTAATCATTTTTGACATTTTAGCATTCATCCCCATTATAGGTTCTATGGAAGTTTGTTCCTTAATAAAATTGTATAAATTAGCATTATTATAGAATTCTCCTATAATATATATCTTTTCAATCTTACTTCCAAAATGCCTTGCAGAATAAAAATTGAAGAAATATTCTACATTCTCTAATATATCACTGAAATTCTCTTCATTTTTTGATAATTTTCACTGGAAATATGAGAGTAAAGAAATATTTTTCCCTTGTCTAGTATAGTTAAAGTAGATTTTCTGCTATTTACATCTATAACTGCTGTGCTGATATCTGTATCTAAAAATAAATTTGATATATAGTCGGGATATATTCCTATAGACCCTGGAATCAGTCCGCAATATTTTACAAACTCCATTATTTTTTTTAATTTTATCCGGGGCACAACTGTTAACATGATAGACATTTTGCCTTTTTTATGTTCTTTATCTATATACACAACTTCATAATCACTGCAGTACTCATTCATACTAACTGCAAAATATTCTTCTATATTATTTTCTATAAAGTTTTTTAAATCTTTTTTATTCATCAGTGGTACATCTATAACTCTTGTAACAATATTATCCCAATTTAAAATTATACCTACAGTCTTATTTCTAATTTTAAATTTTTCTCTAATGTTTTTAATTTTATTTAAATTATATTCATCAGCATAAGGCTCTCCTCCAGAGATATTTTCACTGTTTTGTTCTATTTTTGCCACCTTTTTTATCTTTATTTTGTTTATCCTCTTTGATATAACAGCTACATCAGCATAATTTTCTTTGAAACTAAACAAAATTTTGGAAAACATCTAGTTACCTCCATTTTATTTCATTTCCTGTGTAATCTTCATTATAGGTAATGCCATACCAAGTATAGCCAATCCTACAACTATACCTATAATTAAAGTTAAAACAGGTTCAACCAGGGACATAAATCTGTTAATACCCACCTGTACTTTTTCATCATATATATCAGCTAATTTAAACATCATTTCATCAAGCCTTCCTGTTTCTTCCCCTACTTTTATCATCTGTGTCACAAGAGGTTCAAATATTTTTTCATTTTCAATGGAATCTGCAAATTTTATGCCGCTCATAAGCTGATCTTCCACATTTTCTATTTTTTGCATTATAAACTGATTGTCTACTATAAACTTTATATTTTCCATTATGGTTATAATAGGAACTGCAGATTTTAAAAATATACCCATACTTCTAGTAAACCTGCAAGGTCTAACAGAGTTTTTG
>ENA-UOOE01002935-UOOE01002935.1-fermentation-metagenome-genome-assembly--contig:-NODE-2935-length-11483-cov-4.204148_pt1 | contig 11483 bp, 13 predicted proteins | sample MGYA00245776_ERZ724021 | MGnify/ENA primary metagenome ERZ724021 (study PRJEB28704, sample SAMN03018321) | fermentation metagenome | biome: anthropogenic terrestrial biome; feature: soil; material...
AAACGAATTGGCGTTTCCTTAAATAGAGGGGTCAAAATTGAGTCGGCGAAAACAGGCCTCTCGGCGCCCCGTAAAAATGTGCAGCCAGGCGCGCCCGCGAGTCCGTTCAAACAACCTCTCCGGCCCCTCCAGCCCCGCCATCAGCTCCGTTCCCTCAAGAAGTGAATCCACCCCACCCGCGGGACATTCGTCCCTCCCCGCTTGCACCATTCGCTGGGCATCCTCCGGGCTGTGCACCCCGCTCTCCTCTACCAGAAATACAACCGCCTCTCTTGCCCACAGAAGCCGCTGGAAGCGGTGCAGATCTCGCAAGTTACACATATCAGATAATCCTGAGTTGGATTAACCTGGAATCCCTTTTCAAAGCTTTATGGGCAAGAGCTGCATATGCTTCATTAGCGCAACCGGCAGCTTGGTGGCAATCCGACGTCATTTGCCATCAAGCGCAAGGATTATTATGTTCAACATAATAGCTTACTTTTATGGTAAAAGTAATCACATATGCTAACATGTGGTGGAAAGTGATCTGACATCGATGAGGATGATATTGGCGATCAGGGCAGTGATGACTTCATGTTCTAAGAGGAAAGGGGTCTCCATGGCAGGCCATCCAGGGAAGGCGCTCTCGGACGAGCATTTAGATCGGCCAAAGGTGCAATTTTATGCTGGAAAATGATTTGATTAAGCTCACCCCTCAACCTTTTCAGGAGCTTGAGGAAAAGGTTTGGCAAAAGGGGATTTGTGCAGGCTGCAGGGGATGTATCGCTGTATGCCGTGCGGACACGCTGGCTTATGATCATGAGCTGAATAAGCCGTGTGAGGTTAACCCATGTATTGATTGCAGAGCATGCCTGGATGCCTGTCCACGCTTGCCAGCAAATGTCGAGAGCGTTGTTTCTTCAGATGTCATCGGACCCTACCTCGACATAAAGAATGTGAGATCTGTGAAAGCTAACGAACGCTTCCAGAATGGAGGAGCCGTCATTGCACTATTGACTGCGGCGCTGGAAGAGGAACTGGTGGATTGTGCGCTTGTTATGGGTTTGGACCGATGGGCACAGAAATCGTATCCTCTCGTTGTTTATGATGCTTCTGAATTGAATAAGTCTGCAGGAAGCAAATATACGAGCAATGAGGTATTGGAATCCATTAAGGAGTTGGTTAAGGATCAGAAGGTGAAGAATATCGCGCTCGTTGGAGCACCTTGCGCTGCTCAGTCAGTTGGGCTTCTGAGGAAGTCCTCGAATGAATATGCTGTGAAGCTTGTCCAAAAAATAAGATTCCTCATCGGGCTATTCTGCTTCGAAGCATTCAGCGATGATGTGATACCAGAAATAACAGGGCGCATCGGCGTCCCACCTTGGCGAATTGATAAAATGAGTGCAGGTGAGAGACAGATGACTGTAACGCTTCGGGATCGAAGCATGAAGTCAATTCCCCTTGCCGAACTGGAAGAATATGTCAAGCCCGGCTGCAGATTTTGCACCGACTTTACAGCCAAGCTTTCAGATATCTCCGTGGGCGGCATAGGAAGCGCTCCCGGAATGAGTTCTGTGATTATCAGAACGCCCGAAGGCATGGGCTTATTCAATATTGCTGAAGAAATGGGCTTCCTCAGAGTCTCTGATGGCGTTAATGTTGAGGCTATCAAGAAAGCAGGAGGGCAAAAGATCAGGAAGAACCGTATGGCGAACGAGTTGGCAATTTCAGGACAAAGATAGCTCGGAGATTATTTTTTTGGGAGATTATGATCTTAAAGAATGTTATCTGTCCAGCCTGCGGCGCTTGCTGCGACGACATACGAATAGACCTGGACGGAAATAGGACGATTGTCAAAAATGCATGCAAGATTGGCAATGCCAGGTTTCAAGCGATTGCAGGCGATCATCGGATTAAAGATCCCATGATAAATGTTGGCGGCAAGCTGCAAAAATCCGCATGGAATGAGGCTCTAGAAAAAGCGGCAAAGATTTTGGCAGATTCAAAGCGACCTCTCCTGTTCATAGGCGGAGAAACCTCCTGCGAGACAATGAAAGCAGGTTTGAATCTCGGAGAATACTTGGGCGCTGTTGTTGATTCAATCGCTACAGTTTGTCATGGGCCTAGCGCTATGGGAATGCAGGAGGCTGGGCGAATAGGAGCAACAGCCGGTCAGAGCAAAACTAGAGCCGACTTGGTTGTTTATTGGGGCTCCAATCCGCTTGAATTGGTGCCAAGGCATATGTCCAGATATGCTGTTTATCCAAGAGGTTACTGGACTGGGCGGGGAAGATTTGATAGGACGGTTATAACTGTCGATCCCAGAAAATCGATCACATCTGAGAATTCTGACCTGCACATTCCTCTTATGCCCAACACAGACTATGAGCTTCTATCGGCACTTTTGACGCTTATTCACGGTAAGAGGCCTCATCCTTCTGTTGAAGAAATTACTGGTGTCTCAATCTCCATGATGGAAAAGATGTTGCAGATGATGAAAAACTGCAAATATGGAGTTATCTACGTAGGTCTTGGTATAGCCTCATCCTATGGAAAACATCGTAACGTTGAGTTGGCCTTCAACCTCGTCAAGGAACTCAACGCATATACCAAATTCGTAATAAGTATTCTGAGAGGATATTGCAACGCAGCAGGATTTAGCCAGACCGCGTCCTACCTCTATGGCTATCCCTTCGGCCTGATTTTGCCAGAGGTTATCCACGTTACAATCCCGGCGAATTCACAACAGTAGATCTGTTGCGAGAAAGAGATGTAGATTCAGCTCTATTGATCTCATCCAACTTGGATGCCTATCTTCCCGCAGTCTGTGTGGAATACCTGGCCGAGATTCCCTTAATTTGCATTGACTCGTTCCATTCCTCGATAACTCTGATCTCAGATGTGGTACTCCCAGGTGTCATCGATGCTATAGAGTGTGAAAGCACTATGTATCGCTTTGATGATATGCCTATTTTTTCTAAATCCATCATAGCATCCCCGTTCAATTTCACAGAAAGCAATGAGCACACCCTCAAGCAGCTCTTTAAAAAAACAAAAGAGATCAAAAGGTGAGGATAATCTGTCAGTTATCCGAGCCTGTTTATCTCCCCAGCCTCTGGGTCCCCTCCATCAGCTCCGTTCTCACCAGCGGGACATCCGCACCTCCCCGCTTGCACCATTCGCTGGGCATCCTCCGGGCTGTGCACCCCGCTCTCTGCCACCAGGAACACCCCCGCCTCTTTCGCCCGCGGCGCCAGCCGCTCGAAGGTTTCAAGGTCAACCTCTAAGGTCTTCAGATTGCGATTGCTGATGCCGATGATACGGGCATCTAAGCCAATGTCATTAGGTCCAGTCTGATTCTGCGAAAGTTACATGTAGAAAAAGCAATATAGCTCAATTCTGGGCAGTTGAGGTGGATTTGCTTTGAGCATAATGAGATGCGTAAGCGGCAAAGATGCCATTCGAGTATTCATTAAAGCTGGCGGAATTGTGCGTCAGGGCAAAGGCGACCACGTCAACATCAAGATGCCTAACGGCCAAATCATAACTATTCCTGTTTCCGGGGATCTCAAGATAGGTCTTCTTAAATCGGTAATAAGAAAAGCAGGCCTCGATGATGAGGATTTCCTCAAGCTCTTGAAGGGTGATTGATTATGGATTATACGATTCTGATACATCAAGCAGAGGAAGGCGGCTTTTGGTCCGAGGTTCCAGTTCTGCCAGGCTGTTACTCTCAAGGTGAGGGCATCGATGAAACTCTACAAAATACCAAAGAGGCAATTGAAGCCCATCTGTTGGCTTTGAGGGAGGACCAGATTGCAGCCCCGGTCGAAGAGGGGCTTTTCATAGGCAGGATTCAGGTAGAGGTAGCATAGTGACAGTTTTATGTCACACTACTTCCATCCATTCGCAGTCTCCTTATGGGGATGCTGAACTGGAAGAGGACCTAAAATATGCCCTGCGCAGTGTGTGACTCATCGACTCTGATGCGCAAGACAGTGATTTTGCGCCATCCTCCTCCTATGGATGAACGGCCGTTCTCCTTTAACTCAGACTCTTGCCATATTCTACACTGAAAGAAAGGGCTGTGAATCATAATCGGTTTATCTCCCCCAGCCTCTCCGGCCCCGCCATCAGCTCCGTTCCCACCAAGAGAGCATCCGCTCCAGCCCGGACCATCCGCCTTGCGTCCTTTTGGCTGTGCACCCCGCTCTCTGCCACCAGGAACACCCCCGCCTCTCGCGCCTGCGGTGCCAGCCGCTCGAAGGTCTCAAGGTCAACCTCCAGGGTCTTAAGATTTCGATTGTTTATGCCGATGATCCTGGCCTCTGTCGACAGGGCCCTCTCCATCTCTTTCTCCGAATGGACCTCTACCAATGGCTCCATTCCCAGGGCCCTGGCCGCGGCCACGAACCGATCTAAATCGATATCCAGGGCGGCGATGAGCAGCACCAGATCCGCCTGGACCTCGCACAGTTGCACCTCACTGAATATGAAGTCCTTTCTCAGGACCGGCAGGCCCGCCCGGCGAGCAGTTCGCACATTCTCGATACTGCCTTTGAAGTGAGTGGGCTCGGTGAGAACGGATATGGCGCAGGCACCGTACTGCGCGTAAGCCCGAGCGTAGGCTGCCACCTCCTCCTGAGCGAGGGTCCTGCCAAGTGCCTTGGGCTTGATCTCGGCGATGATTGGTATCAGGCCATTTCTTTTAGCCTCCGCGGCAGAGGCAACCAGATCTCTCCTCTCCTCCGCCGGCCAGGCAACCGCCGTCGCCGGCCCCCGCGCCCGCGAGGCCTCCAGGATGCCGTCTATCAGGGAGTGCATTCTTCCACTTCCTCCACCCAGTTTCGGATGATCATTTTTCCCGAGGGGGTAAGCACCGATTCCGGATGGAACTGCAGGCCGCAGTGAGGCCGATTCCTGTGGCGGATGGCCATAACCACTCCCTCAGCGCTCCGGGCACAGGCCTCCACCTCCAGGCTGAGCCGCTCTATGGCCAGGGAGTGGTAGCGACCGCCCTGCAGGGGATTCTCCACCCCCCGGAATATGCCCCGGCCATCATGCTCGATCTGAGAGGTTTTGCCGTGCAGAGGCCTGGTATGAGATATGGTCCCTCCATAAGCCAGGTTCATGGCCTGGTGGCCCAGACACACCCCCAGGATGGGCGTTTTTGGATGGCCGAGAATTATCTTCAGGCAGCTGCCTATATCCCTGGCCTTGGCCGGATGACCTGGACCGGGGGAGATCACAATCCCCCTGGGGTTAATGCTCTCCACCTCCGCCATAGTGATCTCATTGGAGCGGACGATGGTGTTATCATAAAAGACGGAGACATAATCCACCAGGTTCCAGACGAACGAGTCATGATTGTCCACGAAGAGAATCGGCCTCATGCCGCCACTCCCAGGGCTCTTTTCATGGCCGCCATCTTCCTTTCCGTCTCCTGGTACTCCTTCTCCGGATCCGAGTCCGCCACTATCCCCGCCCCCGCCTGCACCGTGGCCACGCCGTCCTTGACCAGAACGCTTCTTATGGCTATGGCGAAGTCCGAGCTCCCATCTATGGAGAAGTAGCCTATGCCTCCCCCATAAATTCCTCGGGGAGCCCTCTCCAGGTCATCGATGATCTCCATCGCCCGCAGCTTGGGAGCACCGGATAGGGTGCCCGCGGGAAATACCGACCGCGCGGCATCGAACTGGTCGCACTCCTCCCTTAGCTCTCCAATCACCGTGGTCTCTATGTGCTGGACATGAGAGTACTGCAGAACAGACATGAAATCTTCTACCTGAACCGTCCCCGACCGGCAGACGGAACGCACGTCATTCCTGCCCAGGTCCACCAGCATCACATGCTCCGCCCTCTCCTTCTCATCATTGAGCATAATCCGAGCATACCGGTCGTCCTCAGACTGGGTTCTCCCCCGGGGACAGGTCCCGGCGATGGGATTGACCTTCAACATGCGGTTGTAGGTATTGAAGAGGGTCTCAGGCGATGCTCCCACAATGGCCAGATCACCGAACTCGAAGAGATAGGTGTAAGGGCTGGGATTGATGCTCCTCAGCTTCAAATAGAGCTTGACTGGGTCCGGGCACTCAATTCTGGTCGATCGGGCCAAGACGACCTGAAATATGTCCCCGTCGATGATATGCTCCTTGGCCCGGGATACGGCATCCTTATACTCCTCAGGCGCCCCGGCCGAGAGCACCCTGCCTGATATATTCGGATCCTCTTCCGGATTATAATCGGGATCTAATCCGCCGATGGTCTCAATCAGATTGACCTTGGGGCCGGGCAGAATGGGGGCGATGGAGAAGTAGACCTTGCGGTCCAGGTGATCGAAGATGAAGGTGCTCTCCGCCAGGCCGAACTGGGCATCAGGTGTCTGGGAGGTCGAGCCTTTCCCCAGCCTCTCTTTCACCAGGTCGTAGGCCAGATAGCCTATCCCTCCTCCAGTGAACACTTGCCTGGAGAAGCTGTTGGGCGCTCCACGGCTGGAGGGTATGGCCGCCCTCAGGACATCGAAGAGATCATAGCCATCCTTTATCGGGCCCTGGAGAACTGAGCCCTTTCTTTCCACATCCACGCAAACCGAGAGCCTCTCCGTCATCGGCCCCATTCCGCCGCTGAAAAACTCCATTTCAAGGAAGCGGTTCTTGATCGAGATCATGGCCGATGGATCGGCTCCCACAAAAGAGAACCTGGCCTTCTGCCCGGACTTTTCCACCGACTCCAGGAGATAGGGGTACCTGCGATCGCGCAGAGCCATATACAGGGACAGGGGAGCGTCTACGCTGACCTTATTGCTCACATCTATGAATACCGGAGCTACTGGGTCGCTGGGCATCTTCTCACCTCCTGTACAAATGCTCGGACCTTGAAGGGATCCTTTCTGCCCGCGGTCTCTGTGCCGCTGGAGACATCCACCGCATAGGGCCTTACCCGCTCTATGGCCTGGAGGACATTTTCCGGATCAAGCCCCCCGGCCAGGATCACCGGCACCTGGAGGGATCTGACTATACTGGCGCTCTTGTCCCAGTCGTGCACCCTTCCCGTTCCGCCCAGCCTTCCTTCGACCATGCTGTCCAGGAGTATTGCATCCGCTACCGTCTCATATCTCTCTGCCTGCTGGCCGCCGTCATCTGCGGCCACAGCAACCACCAGCTTGGAGCCAGTCCTGCTCTTTAGATCAGCTACATCTGAAGGCGGCAGCGATGAGTGCAACTGGAGAACATCTGCCCGCGTTATATCGGCCAGTCGCAGCGCATCATCTAAATCACAGGGATGGATCACCGCCACGCTCTTGGTGTAAACCGGCACCTTATGGATCAGATCCGCTGCTTCTTCCGCCGAAATGCAGTGCCTGGAGTCTTCGATCTCCACCACAAATCCCACTGCATCCGCTCCTGCCTGAAGGGCAAGGGCTAGATCGTCGCTATTCATAATTCCGCAGATCTTGACCCTGGTCATAAGAAGCGCTCCAGCTTCTCAGGCTCTCCACTTGCCTTAACCATTCTCTGAAGGGTCTTTAAGGCCTCTCCGGAATCGATGGCATCCTCGGCCATGCTCGCCCCCTTCTTCAGAGTGGAGACGAGGCCGGATACATAGATCGCCGCCCCGGAGTTGATGACGATGATATCCCGGGCTGCTGAGGTCTCTCCTCTCAATACCTCGACTAACCTCTTGGCATTCTCATCGGGCATACCGCCGGCGATATCAGCGCTCTCGGCCTGCGGGTAGCCCAAATCCTCGGGCCGGAGGGTGTAGCTTTTTACCGATCCGTCCTTGAGCTCAGAGACGCGGGTTTGGCCGGTGTTGGTGATCTCGTCCATGCCCTCGCCGTTGACCACCATCGCTCTCTTCGCCCCCAGGATTTGCAGCACATAGGCCAGCTTCTCGCATAGGCTTGGATCGTAGACCCCCATCACCTGCGCCTTTGCCCCGGCTGGATTGGTGAGGGGCCCCAGGATATTGAAGACGGTGCGAATTCCCAATTCCCTTCTCACCGGGCCCACGCGCTTCATGGCGGGGTGGAATGCCGGCGCCAGCATGAATCCTATTCCCACATCCTGAATCAGAGACTGGACCTCAGCCGGGTCGGAGCTGATCCGCACCCCCAGAGCGTCCAGGACGTTGGCGCTGCCGCACTTTGAGCTGATGGCATAGTTGCCGTGCTTGGCCACGGGCACACCGCAGGCGGCGGTGACGATGGCGGCTGCGGTGCTCACATTGATGGTGTTGGAGCCGTCTCCTCCTGTGCCGCAGGTATCGACCAGCGTGCCGCTGACGGAGGGCTCTATGCGGATGGCGGACTCTCGCATCTTCCTGGCAAATCCCGCGATCTCGGATACCGTTTCGCCCTTTCTTCGCAACGCTACCAGAACTGCTCCGATCATGGCATCGGATGCCTTATTGAATATCTCGTCCATCAGGGCCTCAGACTCCTCCAGGGATAGGTCCTGCCCTTCCATGATCTTTTGAAGATAACTCAAATGAATCACCAGATCGATTGATGTACAACTTTGTACTTTACTGAGTAAAAACGTACATCGTATTTATAGATTATGCATTGCTAACCACAAAAGCTCATAGCCCGGAGGCTCTATCCTTGGATCTCAACCATGCGCCGCATCTGTCCGGTCAGCTAACTGCATATCTCAAATCCGGAAATCAGCGATTTCTGCCGCAAAGGGCATAATCCAGAAGTCCGCATTCAGGGGTTCGAATGAATGCCAGTGGGTGGATCAATGATTGAGAGAAAGACTTCAATGATATTGGTGGCGACGATATTGGCTGGGACGATACTGTCCGGGACCACGGCGATGGAGACATCGGATCTCGGCTCTCAGACCGCTCTGGACGAGGAGCTCATAGTCTTTTGCGGTGCAGGATTTACCGGAGCTATGAGTGAGATCGGCGAGATCTATGGGAATAGCAGCAATGCTCAGGTGCGATTCAACTTCGATGGCCTTCCTGCCCTTCGGGTTCAGATCGAGGAGGGCGCCTATGCAGATATCCTGATATCTCCGGATCAGAGTTACATGGATCCATTGGTCGAAGAAGGATTCATTGATGAGGAAAGTGTCCAGGTTTTTGCCAGCAATAAGGTGGCGGTGGTCTTACCGGTGGACAGTTCTGCCAATATCACCACCATCCGGGACCTGGCTACTCCTGGGATAAAGGTCGTGATGGGAATAGAAGAGCTTCCCATAGGAGACTACGCCCTCCAGGTTCTTGACCTTATGGCAAAGGATCCCGAATACGGCCCGGCCTTCAAAGAGGCAGTCCTCGCCAATGTGGTATCTTTAGAGACCAGGGTCACGGGCATTGTCTCCAAGGTCGCTTTGGGGGAGGCGGATGCAGGCTTCGCTTTCATGTCCGATGTCAGCCCTCAGATGAAGGGAAAGGTCAGAAAGATCCCAATTCCGGTAGGATACAATGTACGGGGAAACTGCAGCGCTGCTGTGCTCTCGCAATCCGATAATTCTGAAGCTGCGGAGGCATTCATCGATCTTCTACTATCAAATGATGCTCAGTCTATACTTGATGAATATGGATTTATTCCCCTTTCGGGCTCGGAAGAGAACGCAGCCTTGCCGGCCGGGGACCGGGCCGCGGCCATAAATTAATGCCGAGAAGATCCAGATTGCATGAACCGGAAGATGCAGTAACGGCTAAAGATATTCATAGGCCATGAGGCTTTAAGATACCATGAGGCTTTAAGATACCATCAGCTTTGAGAGGGGAATTACTATGACCGGCGGAGAATTGTTAGAGGAGACAAAGAGGCGTTTCATTCAGCTGCTCAAGTTCCAGGGCGATGAGGTCTATCGCCGGGAGCTGCAAAGCGAGGTGGTCGTCAGCCGGCCGCTCAGCGTGGCGGAGGCCATCGGGGATCCGGGGAGGGACGATTTCCCCATAATCAGGGGACGGGAGGTTCTCATGCAGGCTACCTTTAAGGGAGTTGCCGGACAGGCGTTCACTGCTGCTAGTGGGGATTTCCGGGGAACTCTAGGAGATGTCCTGGCCCTGCCGCTGGATGAGAACTTCGAGCGGGCGGTCTTTGTTGCCACCATGAATGCTGCTCTCAGATATCTGGGCAAGATCGAGAAGACAGTTCACTGCCGGGATGATGGTCCGAAGAGGTGCTCCTCTTTGGCAGTGGACTGGCTGAGAGATCAGGAATGGGTGATGGTGGGGCTGGTGGGCCTGCAGCCCTCTATTCTGGAGGCTTTGGTCAAGGCCTTCGGCAGAGAAAGGGTGATGGTTTCGGACCTGGCGGAGGCGGGCAGCGAGTGCTGTGGGGTCAAGGTGCTGGACGGCCTGAATTCCGGGGAGATATTCGAGCAGTGCCAGATCATTCTGATCACCGGGTCCACCATAGTGAACGGCACCATCGACGACCTCCTGGACCGGGCAGCTGAGCATAAAAGAAGGGTGGTGCTCTTCGGAGTGACCATAGCAGGAGCCGCATACCTCATGGGGCTGGAGAGCTGGTGTGCCTGCTCGACCTGAGCGCATTTGAAGGATGATGAGCAGGATCATTGAGCATGGTCTTTAAAAACGTTGAACAAAAAAATATAATATAAATATGTAAACAAAAATTATTTGCATTCAGTAGAGATCAGACCTACCACTTGCCAGTCTCGATGACATTGAGCTTGTCCATTACCTGGGCTATGGCCTCTGGACTCAGATTATGCTTCCGGCAGATCTTAAGGACGCGCCCCAGCTCGGTATTCTGATCGGTTCCCGTGAGCTGGGCGGCATAGATCTCTGCAGCGTCCAGGCCTTTCTCCATAACCACCCTCTTGGCATCCTTGAGAACATCCCCGGTTATGCAACTCTTGGCAGCGCCGATCTCCTCAATTGCCTTTCCCATATCCTCCAATTCCTTTGAACTCAGCATCTCTTTCACCTCGCAGATTCTATAGAATAATGATAGGACTTAATATCATAAATATCTATTGAGAACTAATATCAATATGCAATGCACATGATCCGGGCAAAGAATTATGCCTGAATCTCAAATTCCCGCTGGCATTACCAGGAATCAGCAAAAAAAGCATATTCTCCGGCCTTTACCCAGGAGAATAGACAGGATAGAGCTAAAGAACTCAGATCGTCATTCAGGTCTTTTGCTCGCTCCCGTCCCCGGATATGCCCTTCGCTGGTGGGGATGATTCACGACTCATCTTCCGGGAATCGTTCTTTTCTTCCAGGTCGGACAAATCTGCTCCGCACATCGCCGGGTCTCTTCTTTGCCGCTATAAATAGTCAGCAGATGCTAAAAACTGCCTTCCAAGGGCAGCAAAGGAAGCAATCGCCTGGCTGACAAAGGCATAGCATAAGCAGCATAACGACAACCGCAGCAGACAGTTGCATAGCATGAAAAGAAAGGGGCTGATCCCGCCACCGCAAGACCTATTATCCCAAGGATAATTCAGGCATCGTATGTCCAATCTCAATGTGGCGATCCTGGGCGCCCCGGAATATGGCAAGGAGCT
>ENA-UOOE01002937-UOOE01002937.1-fermentation-metagenome-genome-assembly--contig:-NODE-2937-length-11472-cov-23.463344_pt1 | contig 11472 bp, 9 predicted proteins | sample MGYA00245776_ERZ724021 | MGnify/ENA primary metagenome ERZ724021 (study PRJEB28704, sample SAMN03018321) | fermentation metagenome | biome: anthropogenic terrestrial biome; feature: soil; material...
TTCTTGCGTTGATCGCTTTTTTAGAAACCTTCACTAATCCCCGGTAGCTGTTTTGGCTGCTTCCCGCTGAAATTCCTTTTGAGACGATGCGGCTGCGTGTATTTTTGCCCAGGTGAATCATTTTTGTTCCTGTGTCGGCCTGTTGGAAGTTGTTAGTAACGGCAACTGAATAAAACTCCCCTACGGAGTTGTCTCCTGCCATGATGCACGAGGGATATTTCCAGGTAATTGCTGAACCGGTTTCAACCTGTGTCCAGGAAATCTTTGAACTATTGCCTTTGCAGATACCGCGTTTCGTAACGAAGTTATAAACCCCGCCCTTACCGTTTTTATCACCCGGATACCAGTTTTGTACCGTTGAATACTTTACTTCAGCATTATCAAGGGCAATGATCTCCACCACCGCCGCGTGCAGCTGATTTTCGTCACGCATGGGGGCTGTGCATCCTTCCAGATAACTTACGTATGAATTGTCGTCGGCAACAATAAGCGTACGTTCAAACTGGCCTGTATTTTGCGCATTTATACGGAAATAGGTAGATAACTCCATCGGGCAACGAACTCCTTTAGGGACGTACACGAAAGAGCCGTCGCTGAAAACGGCAGAGTTTAATGCTGCGTAGAAGTTATCCTTGTAAGGAACTACGGTAGCCAGGTATTTTTTCACCAGGTCGGGGTGGTTTTTTACTGCTTCACTAAAGGAGCTGAATATAATTCCTTTCTCTGCAAGGACTTCCTTGAAAGTCGTTTTTATGGAGACACTATCCATAACGGCATCTACGGCCACGCCGGTCAGCTGTTTTTGTTCATTGAGCGGAATGCCTAATCGTTCAAATGTTCTCAACAATTCCGGATCTACTTCCTCCAATGATTTTGGAGTCTTTTTTTGGGTTGGATCCGCGTAGTAAATAATTTCCTGAAAATCTATTTCAGGAATATTTAACTGTGCCCAGTCGGGCAGTTTCATTGTCAGCCAATGGCGATATGCTTTTAACCGGAATTCCAGTAACCATTCCGGTTCGTTTTTTTTCGAAGAAATTAACCGGACAACGTCTTCATTCAGTCCTTTTTCAATTGTATATGTTTCAACGTCCGTAACGAATCCGTATTTATAATCTTGTGTGGTTAAGTCGGTTAATATCTGATCTTGATCTAATTCCTGCATGATAAATATTGATTATCGATCGCTGTGATCGGTTCTTAATAAAGAAGAGAGCCCAATTCCCCCTCCATGGATAAACAAACTTTGTATGGATTTGTTTACGCAAAATTACATCAATTTCTGAACAAAACCTGTGGTAGGTGGGTTAAAAGGTGGAATTAAATTAAAAAAGGAATAAAACGATGAAAAAAACAGGTTTAACATTTTTAGTATTGTTTTTTATGTTCGGCTTAATGGCCCAAACGAGATATTTGGTGGATAAAGCACATTCTTCCGTCAATTTTAAAGTGAAACATAACGGAATATCTTTTGTCAACGGCAGCTTTAATTCTTTCGAAGGATTTGTAGAAGGGGATTTGAACAGTCTGGAAAATGCCAGCATCGAATTCACGGTTGATGCGGGAAGTATTGATACCCGAATCGAACCGCGTGATCAACATTTGCGCAGTACAGATTTCTTCGATGTGGAGAAGTATCCAAAAATGAGTTTTAAAAGTACAAGCATCGAGAAAACCGGTGATAAGAATTACAAATTAATCGGTTTGCTTACCGTCAAAGATGTAACAAAGCCCGTTACGTTTGAGGTTAAATACGGTGGAAAAATTGTGGGCAGAGACGGTAAGGATGTTATTGGTTTTACGGCTAAAAACAGTATCAATCGGTTGGATTATAACGTCGCATACGATCCAGATTCCAAGGCGATTGCGAAAGATGTAGATCTTGTTCTTTATATGGAGTTTGTAGCCAATTAACTAAATCTCACAATAAAAAGAGGGTGTATCACAATGTGATTTTACCCTCTTTTTATTAGCTACCTATCTGAGAACAAATACAACTATTCATTTCTCAGGAGATAAATTTTTATTTTGAGGCATTCTTTAAAAAAAATTTTTGTGTAACGTTTTCCGGTTTGAGGACAGCCGACAAATCCCCGTAGGGAATATCCACATTAATCACACCCATTGAGTAGGGTGCAATCTCGTACTGATTAAATGAGTAGTGAATCCCTTCATTGTCCAGCCAAAAATTGTTGTTCGGAAAAACTTCGTCGAGATTGAAAAATCCTAAGCTGATTAAGGAATCGGGAACGCTGACGTTGTAGTGATCCATCAGTCTGTTAATTATGATTTCTGTGAGCGGCTTTTTATAATTGGGGATAAAGATGTCTTCTTCCGACACAGTCACTAGTTTACCCAAATCAATGTTCGCATAAGTTATTCTGTACGAGCCGTGCGCACCGCCGGTATAATCACTATATTCTATAGCGTAACTCAGCAGAGAATCGTTCTGAAACATCACCTTGTTGGTGTTGTACATATAATACCAGTACCACATAGGCATCTCACCCTTTGGAAGCCGGCTTATTTCGGAATAATAGGTGTTTGACAGTGACTTATATTCTTCTTTGTAATCGGAAACATATGCATTTACAGCTTCTTGCGGAGAAAGGGTGTCAAGATGGAGGCTGTTGAAAAATGTACCGATAAAAATTTGTTGTAAACGGGCAAGATCTTCCTTGTTGCCAAACTCCACGGGATAGGTAAAGCTTATTTTAATATCGGCAAAAGGCAATGTTGTGTCATTCGTTTCGAGTAGAGGTATCTGTTCTTTAACCACAATACTGTCAAAAACTATTTTTGTGGAGTTTTGTGCGGTCTTTTTGCAGGAAAATAGAGTACACGAAAGTATGAATGATAGAATAACAACCGGAATAAAAATATTTTTTCTCATGTCTAAATTGTTTATTGAGACTGTCGGTAAATGTAGTCTCTGGTTTTCCACCTTTTGTTCTCATGCATTGGCCTTAAAATGATTTATTTGCCTGGAAATGTCTTGTGATGCCGGTAGGGCGAAGGGTGGTGTCTGAATATTACTGAATAATTTGTTTTATAGCACCCAGATCGGGATAGAAAACCACCTTAATGGGTTGTTTCATATTGTCGAACATTTTCTTGGCTAGTACATCCTTTGTCCCAAACTGAACGATATCCGTTTCCATATTTTTTAACGTTTTATTCCTGAATTCCAGTGTGAGTTGCGCTTTTCCTGGAATATTATACACTATTCCTTCGGAGAGTTTTTTTGCGAGGCGTTCTTTCTCCTTGTCGGAAAGTACGGTCTCTACTTTCTGTGTTTTGCTTCTCAGTGTCAGGTAAATGGGAATACCGGCAAGATTATCTGCATCCACAGGGCCCAGTTTTTCGGAAAACCGGCCGATTATCCTTTTATCAATATCTTTTTCTGTGGGGATGACCACAATTTCTTTGGTGAAATATTCGGTTTGTGTACTTCCCGAAAACATTTCAGTTAATGCTTTTTCCTGATTGTTTATTTGCTCCATCACTACTTTATATGCTTCACCGTCAGGTGGCATATTATCGGCTTCGCCGATCAGGATATCGTTGCGGCTTCGCCGTAGCTCAAAGATCTGTTTTGAGATCAATTCTGCCTGCTTGGCTGTTGAGCCCGCCATCAGCGTTTCTTCCGACAAAAACCTTCTCGGGTTCAGCGGAGCGGGAGATGGCTCAGGAACGTCGAAAGAGGATGTTTTTTCTAATTCAGGGTCTGTATTTATGGTAGAAATCAGTCCGTCCTGCGTGAGATGAACGTAGGGCGCGATTGAGTTAGGCTTGAAGATTACCATAAACGAATTATCTTTGTCGGCGATTCCGCGGTTCATTATCATCACATCTTCCAGTGTAAATTCGGTTCCACTTTCGGTGATAGGGTCAATACTCAAGTATCGTTGTGCAAACTGATAAAACTCGCCGCGATTGTAAACCGTTTTTTTTACTTTTAGCGTTACCACCAGAGACGTTTTTGGCAATGAATAGATTACACCGTAGTCGCTGGCTTTGATGGCATTCATTCTCACGGTTTGCTGAGCCTGCATGCTAACTGCAGTGAGTGAGACAATTAAAGCGGACAATACAAGACGTTTTATTTTAATCATATCATTTGTTGTTTTATGATATTCAATTGTTTAGTTGAATAGTTCCCCGATAGTACGAATAGTGGCCGTATTGAATTTTAATGTCTAATGTGCTGCCTGAAATTGCTTCAAAAAGCGCAGATCGTTTTCCGAAAACATCCGCAGGTCTTTTACCTGGTATTTCAGGTTTGTAATACGCTCAATACCCATTCCAAGAGCGTATCCGGTGTAGACCCTACTATCTATTCCGCAATTATCCAATACATTGGGGTCAACCATGCCGCATCCCAGGATTTCCACCCAACCGGTATATTTGCAGAATGGGCAACCTTCACCTCCACATAGGTTACAGGAGATATCCATTTCTGCACTGGGTTCTGTAAACGGGAAATAAGAAGGACGAAGCCGGATTTTTGTTTCGTTACCAAACATTTCTTTGGCAAAGAAAAGCAACGCCTGTTTCAAATCGGCAAACGATACATCTTTGTCTACGTATAATGCTTCCACCTGATGGAAAAAACAATGTGCCCTGTACGAGATAGCTTCGTTCCTATAAACTCTCCCCGGACAAATAATGCGGATGGGCGGTTGCGTTTTCTCCATTACGCGAGTCTGGACAGATGAAGTGTGTGTGCGTAAAACAATATCCGGGTTGCTTTCGATAAAGAATGTGTCCTGCATATCTCGTGCAGGATGATCTTCTGCGAAGTTGAGTGAAGAAAAAACATGCCAGTCGTCTTCCACTTCCGGCCCCTCGGCGATGGAAAAGCCCAGACGTTTAAAAATATCGCAGATTTCTTCTTTCACAATCGATATTGGATGACGTGCTCCGAGAGAAACCGGATAAGCCGTCCGTGTCAGGTCGATATCCACGTTTTTTTCTTTGTTGCCGTCAAACATCTCTTTCAACGAAAGAATTTTTTCCAGGGCTCTCTGTTTCAGCTCGTTCAGTTTTATGCCCACTTCGCGTTTCTGTTCAGGGGCAACGTTTCTGAAATCGTCCATCAGCACAGAAATAATGCCCTTTTTGCTTAAGTATTTGATGCGTAATGCTTCCAGTTCATCGGCATCCGATGCTGAAAATTGATCTATTTCAGAAAGAAGGGAGTGAATTTTATCTAACATACGATCTTTATTGTCTTTAATTTTATGCAAAAATACATTTTTCTTGGCTATTTACCTTGATTTTGAAGAAAGAAATCATTTCCCGCAATTTTTGAAAAACATATCGTATTTTTGTATTTATAAAAATACCTGTTTGTATAGCTTGATCAGATGCTTAAGAAAATAAAATCCTATATTGCCCAAAAACGTTTATTGGAGAACGATAAAGTGTTGATCACGGGGCTTAGTGGTGGCGCTGATTCCATGGCTTTACTGGATATAATGACTTTACTGGGTTACCGGTGTATTGCTGCGCATTGCAATTTTCATCTTCGTGGAGAAGAATCAGAAGAGGATGCCCTCTTTGTAAAGAAATGGTGTAAGGAAAGCGATATTGAATTTACTTCCGTCGACTTCGATACCCGGCAATACGCCGCCGATAAAAAAATTTCCATCGAGATGGCAGCACGTGAGTTGCGTTACACCTGGTTTGAAATGGTGAGGAAACAATTTAATGCCGATGCAATTGCTGTAGCTCATCACAAGGATGATTCTGTAGAAACGGTGCTGATGAATTTAATCAGAGGTACGGGAATAAGTGGATTGAGCGGAATTTCGCCCAAAAACGGAAAAGTAATCCGTCCCATGCTTTGTGTCTCACGGGTCGAAATCGAAAATTACCTGGAGGAACGTCAAATCCCTTTCAGGACTGATAGCACCAATCACGAAGATATTTATACCCGGAATCACATACGGTTAAATGTTTTGCCGATGTTGGAGAAAATTAATCCATCAGTTCGCGAAACCATTTTTCGCACTGCTGAAAACTTGGCCGAAGCAGAGAAAATATATAAAAAAGCTGTTCACGCAGACATCGAAGCTGTTTTGAAAAATGACAAAATAGATATTGAGGCGCTAAAACAAACTGTTTCTCCCTTATCAGTTTTGTTTGAGTTACTGGCGCCTTTAGGGTTTCATCCTGCCGTGATCGATGATGTGAAGACCGGATTGGATGCTTCACCGGGAAAGCAGTTTTTTTCGTCTGCATATCGGTTGATAAAGGACCGCACTTATTTCTTAATTGATAAAATAGAAAAAAAAGAGTCCGAAGACCCAATCTATTTTATCGATGCGGTATCGCAAGAAATATCTACTCCGGTAAATTTAGCTGTTAAATTAACAGATGTACCGAAACTCATCGATAAAAACAGTCGCGTATTATATGCCGATGCTGCTAAACTGCAGTTTCCGCTCAAGTTGCGGAAATGGCACTCCGGAGATTGGTTTTTTCCTTTTGGGATGGAGGGCAAAAAGAAGCTGAGTGATTTTTTTACTAATCAGAAATTTAACCTGAAAGAAAAGGAAGAAACATGGCTTTTGCTTTCGGGCGAGGAGGTGGTCTGGGTTGTCGGACATCGGCCGGATAACCGGTTCAAAATTACAGAAACAACTGAACGTGTTTTGCAAATTGAGTTAAAAAGGGATGAAATGACTTGAATAATCCATTTTTAGGATAAATTTCACCCTTATTTTTTGACGAAAAGGTATTTTTATGTAACTTCATACCGCAAAAAATGATTTTTGTTTAAACACAAAGGCAGGTAAAACGGTTATAACTAAAAAACTACGATAATGAAAAATAATGTATTTAAGGATATCTTGGTGGTGGCAGCTTTTTCTGCAGTTTCATATATTGTGATGCGAAACTACCAGAAAAAGAAAAGAAGAGACCGTCAAATGAGGGATTTCGTTCATTTCCAATTGTTTTGATTGCAGCTTTACCGGTAAATATATTTTGTGTTACAACTGTTCCGGCGCGAGAATTTTTGCTACCTTTGCATATTCTCAGTCAAAATAGTTGAAACTTTTTTTTTATGCTTACACTCAAAGTAATAAACGAAAATCGCGAAGAAGTTATTCGCAAACTTGCCAAAAAAAGATTCGTCGCTGAAGATATAATTAATCAAATTGTGGCGTTAGACGAAAAACGTCGTAGTTCTCAAACTCTTCTTGATAGCCAGTTGTCGGAGATTAACCTCTTGTCGAAGTCGATCGGAGGGTTGATGAAAGAAGGCAAGAAGGCTGAAGCGGAAATTGCCAAGCAACAAGTTTCCGAACTGAAGGAACTTTCCAAAATTAATGAAGCCGGGTTGAGAGAAGCCGAGTCAGCGATTCAGGATTTATTGGTTATTATTCCCAATTTACCGCACGATTCGGTACCTGAAGGTAAATCTGCTGAAGATAATCTTGTTGAACGTTCGGGTGGAAACATTCCTCAACTCTCTCCCGATGCTCTTCCCCATTGGGAGTTGGCAAAAAAATACGACTTGATAGACTTTGAATGGGGCGTGAAGATTACCGGTGCCGGGTTTCCTGTTTATAAGGCTAAAGGTAGTCGCCTGCAGCGTGCGCTCATCAACTTTTTTCTCGACAATGCCCGTGATGCCGGATTTGTTGAAATTCAGCCGCCTTATGTCGTAAATGCGGCATCTGGCTTTGCGACTGGGCAGTTACCCGATAAGGAAGGACAAATGTATCATGTAGGGTTAGACGATTTGTACCTGATACCAACGGCTGAGGTGCCGGTTACCAATCTTTACCGAGACGTGATTTTGGATGAAAAGGATCTGCCGGTAAAGAATACGGCTTATTCTGCTTGTTTTCGCCGAGAGGCAGGATCCTACGGAAAAGATGTGCGTGGATTGAACCGTTTGCATCAGTTTGATAAAGTAGAAATTGTGTGTATTGACAAGCCTGAAAATTCGTATCAGCGGTTGGATGAGATGGTCCGTTATGTGCAAACTTTGGTGGAAAAGCTGGAACTTCCCTGGCGCATTCTACGTTTGTGTGGCGGTGATATGGGATTCACATCTGCGCTTACGTTCGACTTTGAAGTCTATTCGGCAGCGCAACAAAGGTGGTTGGAAGTGAGTTCCGTATCTAATTTCGAGAGTTACCAGGCAAATCGGCTGAAATGCCGATACCGCAATGAGGATCGAAAAACACAACTATGCCATACCCTCAACGGGAGCGCACTGGCTTTGCCACGTATCGTTGCCGCACTTCTGGAAAACAACCAAACCCCAGAAGGAATAATTATACCGGCTGCATTGGTGCCTTATACAGGATTTGAGGTGATTGATTAATTATTATTTATCGTTGCCGTTTAATTTGCGGTATTCAGAAGGAGTTATCCTGACCCGTTGTTTGAAAAAGGATAAAAAATATTCGATGGAGCTGAAATTGAGCTCATAGGCAATTTCCTTGATAGGTAAACTTGTTTCCGTCAACAGTTCTTTTGCTTTTCGGAGTTTCAATTCCTGAAAATATTGTGCGGGCGGATAGCCCGTATATTCTTTGAAAAATTTTCTGAACCAGGAATAGCTTGTTCCCAGATTTGATGCAATTTCCTTTACATCGATGTCTTTATGGATGTTTTCTCTCATGATGATCTTGGCACGTTCAATTATTTGTGTCGATTCATTTGCATCGTAACTTTTGTTTTGAGAAAGTGACAAAATCATGCCTAAAATGTGAAAAACTATTCCGGCAAGAAACTGTTGAGCCGATTTTTTATCTTCTTTGGCAACTTTAATGGCTGTTGAAAACAGATTGACCAGTTCATCGCTTACCCCGACATCTAAAACCTGATTTTGTTCAGGAAGAAAACTTTTTTCAATTATTGAGTCGATTATATTGCCTTCAAAACCAATATAATATTCATTCCAACCGATTTCTTTTAAAGGTTGATATGAGTGCCATTGTCCCGGAAAAAGGAACATTACCTGCCCTTTCTTGATGGGTGTTTTTTTTGTTGTGGCAGATGAAAAAACTCCTTTTCCTTTGCAGATGTAAACAAATTGATATTCAGATAAAATTCGCCCTTTTTTTGGATTAAAATAATAACTTTTGGGATGGTCTGTGGAAGGGTATAACGTGTTGGGTGCAATAGGTTGGAACCCAACAGTGTTTACTGTTAATCCAAACCCCTTGTCTTTTTCGCTGACTAACAAGTATTTAAAGTCTATACCCAAGTCGTTGTACCTCATTTTTTCGTGTTTTAGAATCTACCTGTTTTATTGCACAAATTTACAAAAAAAATTGAAGCACAACACAAACTCAATTGAATGCATTGTGCTTCGGTAAAAATGAGAGAATGAACTAAAATAGATTTGGAATTATTAAAGAAAATATTAAGACGGCCATGCCAACGACAAGGAATGTGACAGACTTGTTACCAGCACCCTTCCATTCTTTCAGAATAATACCCCATACATTACTGAAAACAACGTTTAAGGACATCAGGATACTCCAGGAAAAAGCCATCATCACACTGTCCGGTTCAAAAAAGCTTTGCCCCATCCCTAGGCCAAAGAACTGGGTATACCAGAGTAAACCAGCCAGAGCACAGAAAAGAAGATTATTGACAAGCACCGATTTGGATGTCTTGCCAATTTCCCCGCCGGTCTTATTTTTCGCATTCATGTACAGACAATAAACCAGATTGGTGAAAAAGCCACCAATTGTTACTAAAAGTGTTACGGGGTTTTGCGCGAAAATTTCTTTTGCCCCCGCTGCAATTGCAGCTTCCTTTATGGGAATTCCAGCACTTAACCCTAAGCTGAAACAAGCGCTCATTACCCCAGCAAACAAGGCTATAAGTAACCCTTTTTTGAGGGCAAAGTCTTTTATAGCCTTCTTGCGTTCTTCTTCCGACATGTTTTTAGAACGTAAACTGCCGGCGTATCCAACCAATGCAATTCCTACCAAGGTTACAACAACAGCCAGTAAAAGTACCAATCCTTTTGGAGAGAAAAGATTATCCCCGGCAAGAACAGCAGGGATTAGCGTTCCAAAGCCAGCACATGTCCCCAAAGCTACAGATTGGCCAAGTGCGATCCCCAGGTACCGCATGCTGAGCCCAAAAGTTAATCCGCCAATTCCCCACAAGACGCCGTATCCAATCGATTGTAAAGCTGCACCGGAATTGGCTGAATAGACCTGGACCAGTTCCGGAAAGGAATTTGCCAGGAATGCTCCTAAAACAGGAAAAACAAGCCAAGCGAAAATTCCCTGCACCAGCCAGAAATTTTCCCACGACCAATCTTTAACTTTATTGATAGGAACGTAGGAGCTTGATTGCCCCATACTTCCTATCGATATAATGATTAAACCAATAATGGTATTCATTGCGCTTATCTTTTAGATGTTACTTCCGATTCGTAACTTTCAATGGCAGCAATGTATTCATTTCCTACCGGAATACCTTGCTGCAGGCAATAATAGTTGTAAACGGCATTCCAAGGCATGGCTTTCAATTCTTCCAGATAAGCCAGCCGTTGAAAATTATTGTCTTGTTTTTCGTACTCACGCAACTTTTCGGTTGGTTCTAAAAGCGCTTGTAACAAAGCTTTTTGGGTTGACCGAATTCCTACAACATATGCGCCGATACGGTTGATGGATGCGTCAAAATAATCCAATCCGATGTGTATCTTCTCCATCTGTCCGGAACGTACGATTTCTTGTGATAATTCCAACAATGCGTCGTTCAGGACTACTACATGGTCGCTGTCCCAACGTTCTGGACGGCTGACGTGCAAGGTGATTTCTGGAACAAAGAGCAACATGGAAGAAATTTTATCGGCGATTCCTTCAGTCGGATGGAAATGTCCGGCATCCAACGTTAACAACATATTGTTTTTAACGGCATATCCCATGTAAAACTCATGTGAACCTACCACATAGCTTTCGCTGCCAATACCGAAAAGTTTGCACTCAACACTATCTTTCAGGTATTCAGTGCTGATTTTTTCTGCCAATACCTCGTCTAGAGATTCTTTCAGCAGTTGCCTGTGTTGTATGCGGGATACGCTCTTGTCTTTTTCCCCATCGTGGATCCAGATATTGTGAACACATGCATCCCCTTGTTGACGGCCCATTTCTTCTCCAATACGGCGGCAACGGCGTAAGTGTTCTTTCCAGAAATTACGAATTTCCGGGTCAAAGCTTGAAAGTGAATAATTTCCGCTTTTTGAATGGGAGAAGAAAGTGGAGTTGAAATCCAGTTTAGCTCCGGTTTTTTTTGCCCAATCCATCCATGTTTGAAAGTGTTTTGGCTCAATTTGGTCCCTGTCCACTTTACCACCGAAATCACCATAGATCGCATGTAAACTTAAGCGATGTTTTCCGGGGATTAAATTCAACACTTTCTCAATGTCCTTTTTTAATTCATCAATCGTTCTGGCTTTGCCCGGATAGTTCCCTGTTGTTTGGA
>ENA-UOOE01002939-UOOE01002939.1-fermentation-metagenome-genome-assembly--contig:-NODE-2939-length-11467-cov-3.397213_pt1 | contig 11467 bp, 8 predicted proteins | sample MGYA00245776_ERZ724021 | MGnify/ENA primary metagenome ERZ724021 (study PRJEB28704, sample SAMN03018321) | fermentation metagenome | biome: anthropogenic terrestrial biome; feature: soil; material...
CCATATAAAATCAAGTTTATAATACTGTTTATTTCTTTGGATTGATTGGTGCAGTGACTGCAATGGTTATAAACAGTATTATAAACTTGATTTTATATGGAACAAGCATTAAAAACCTTGTTGACCAGTTTAAAATCAAAATAAACTATTTAAAATCTTGGAAAGAGAAAGATATAATCTGGAAATTATCATTTCCAACCATGCTCTCCAATGTGATGGTGGGGCCTGTTATATGGATTGCAAATGTAATTATAATAAACACTTCGGGTGGGTATGGGCAGTTAGGGTTGTTCAATGCTGCAGACCAATGGAGAACTGCACTTGCATTTTTACCTGGAGTAATTGGAACGGTTTTACTTCCTATGTTGGCTGCAAATAACGAAAAAAATGAGAACATTGAAAAACTTAATGTCTTAATCAGTTGGATTGTAGTAATTATTATAGCCTTACCTTTAATATCATTTCCAGAAATAATAAGTGTATTATATGGTAATAATTACTATTCAACAGGTTTTATTGAAGTTCTTGCACTTATGATATTTGTAAGTTGTATAACTTCTTATAGGGAAGGCATATCACGTAAATTAGTGGTTAAAAACTTGATGTGGTGGGGTGTTTTAGATAATGTGTTATGGGCCATTTTTTTAATAGGATCTGTAATGTTTCTTAAAAATTTAGGGGCTTTAGGTTTATCTTTAAGTTATATAATAGCTTATGTCCTTAACACATTGCTTTTTGTACCGTTTTACCTTTGGAAAGAAGTTGTACCTAAAGATATGCTGATTTCAAAAGAAATATTCTTATTGTGGGCAGTTTTAATAGTTCAAACCAGTCTAACACTATTAAATGTAGTTAACGTCATTAAAGTTATTTCCTTGACTATTTCAGTTATTATCATTCTATTAATTTTCCAATATAAGTGGAATTTTAGAAATATAGAGAAGATGTAAAACCTGATTTTGATGTTTAGAAACTTTGTTAGATGATAAATCTAAAGTTGTTGTCCATTAAGAATTTCAAAAATAGACAACTCGAATGTGGATTTTCAGCAATTTATTATAATCTTTCAAATCCTTTCTTAATAACTTTAACTACTTTGTCCGTAGCAAGAAATATAAAGAATTAAAGGATTTTACCTATGTTATATCTAGAAAACTTCTCATTCAAGTCCATTAATACATAGATCAATTGTTGATGTAATATAAGAAAAAATAGTTCTTTTTGAGTATGGAGAAAATATATTAGTTAAATTAAGGCGATTTTTGTATTTGGAATCATTATTACTAAAACGTTGATCCCCTCTAAATTTGATATCAACATACTAAAAATTGAGTTATATGGGATTATGGATTTTAGAAAAAAAATCCGTAACACAAGGTATGGTTCTATATCAAATAATACTGATTATATCATTTGATGTATTGTATAAAGGTTTTAAGTCACGGTTCTATCAATTCTCTTGTAAAATGATTGACAGGTACCAAAAATATCAACCATTTCACTAATTAGATCAAATATTGAAACTGGAATAAACAACCATGGAATTTACTCTAAGATGGAAGTAGATATTTAGGAAAAGTAAATAGTGGAATTTCCATTAGTATATATTTTATTTTTATTGGAAATCCAGGAATTATAGTTGATATAAATTTGTTTTGTTGATGTTCCATTTTTATCTGTTGATACAAAAATGCTTCTCTTTTCTAGATTATAACCTCCTAAATATAAATATCCATTTTTAGGGATAACTGTAGTATCAGACATCTCAATAGTTTTATTGAAGGGTTCAAAACTGGAAGGAAGTACAAATCTATAATCATCAGCATATATTAAGCCATCTCCTTTCACAGTATGTAACCATTTTATACTGAGTACCTCTTGATCATTAAAAACGGAATAATCTACATTTTTACTTAATGAAAATGAACTAGGATCATCCTGAGCAACTTCATAAACAAAACCTGTAAAAAAAAGGAATAAAATGCTTAATAGAATAGACATGATCTTTAAAGAGTTGTTAACTTGTTTTTTTGTCCAAGATCTCTTAAATATTTTATATAATATTTTAAAAGAATATATGCCCCCTATAATGGCAAAAGGAGCTAAAAAAAACAATACTATATGATAAACACGTGTCATGTTCAAAGAACTTGCAAAGTAAGGCAAAGCAATACTTAGAACCAATACAAACAAGCTAACAAAAGCAAATATAACATATTCAAAATTGAATTTTTTAATGGATTTTAATCTTGATAAAACTCCAACAACTATGAAAAATTGGAAAAGATAATTAATATACTGTGGTATCTTGTGCAGAGGGGATGATACATATGCATTTAGCACAGTTAAACCTTGTGAAGTATCTGAACTTAAGAAATCTGTTGAGATACTGCTTAATATATGATTCCCTATTCTTACAATACTATCAAAAGCTGAAGAGCCAGAAACATACATGTACCAACTTATTCCGAATATAATAAATAACAACACGAATGAAGAAGTTAATCCCCTATTTTGTGTTTCATATCTCTTTATGTCCAACTTAAACACTTTATTTTTGAATTTAAGGATTCCCATATTCATATGCTCTGTTTGAAGCAGATAAATTGCAAAAAGTGCAACTAGTAACATCATCATGTAAATGTACGACAAGCCGTAATGAGAAACTATGAGTGAAAATGCAAATATTATAAAAAGGATTGATTTCTTGGGTTTATTCATTTTTGGGTTTATCATTAACATTATTAGTAACAGGAAAAAGATTTCTGCGATTTCTTGCCTGCAGAGCTGATTCATTTCTGTGAAAAATGTGAAGATAGACATGAAAAAGAAAGTTGATAAAAATGCTATTTTTTCATTGGACTGGTTTTTAAAGACAATATACAAACCTAACGGAACTAAAGAAAATATGGCGGGATAAATGATTTTAAAAACCCAAACTAAATTCATATCACCTATTTTTGATAATATTGGAGCTAATATGGTTATGCTTAACATTGCGTTAACATTACTTGAAATGTGTAAATTCCAATATGCATTATTTGCTACCAAATTGGCAAAGTAATATTCTGTGTTGATGTCCCATCCCCAAATATAACTGGAGATCAAAGAAGTGTGGAACAAAAGGGAAATTGCAGTAACAAAAACTAAGAAAGGATAAATTTTTTTTGGTATTTTACCAAATCCAACTAAAATTACCATAACTGCAATAATAATTATTAAAACCATTAAAAGAACATTTATTTTGTAAAAATTCATTAGATAGGTTCCTAATATGGCTAAAAAAGGTATTAAACATAAAAATAAAAACGTAGGGGAACTTAGATCATATAAATCAATGAAATCTGGAGCAGAATAATTTCTGTCAATAAAGTAACTTAAAAGTGATAAGAATAGTACAAATCCAGTTAGGGTGATTAACAAATAATTGGTTGATAATGGTTTAGAAATTCCAAATAGGGGATATAACAAATTAATAAAAAATCCTAAAAACATTAAACTGGAAATACTTAATCCAACAGTGTAAAGCAATGTTTCAATGTTACTAAGTTTATGTAACCTTAAAATTCTAAGAATTAAAACTCCTGGTACGAATGTAAGATATATGAAGGCCACTACTTCCCTCAAAATCGGTATTTTAAACCCAATTAAATCTAATCCAACTAATCCTAGTAAGGATATTTGAAGAGCAAATATTACTGTTAGAAATTTACTAATTTCCCAGTCATTCATTTTTATAAAATTATTTATAACCATTTAATGCCTCAAAGAATCTATTAATTTATTAATATTTGAACTAACTTTTTGCCAGTCAAATTCTTGTTTTGCTAATTTTCTAGAGTTGCAACCCATTTCAATAAGTTCTTCTTCAGATAAGTTAATAAATTCGTTAATTCCGACAATTAACCTTTTAGGGTCATTACTTTCTACTACAACTCCACAATTATATTTTTTAACTAACTTAGATGCGTCTCCAACGTTAGTTGTTAGTATTGGTTTGCCCATTGAAGTATATTCCGCAAATTTTGTAGGTGCTGCAACATCTGTAGCCACACTTTTAGGTCTGGGAAGAACTAAAACATCACAAATTGAGTAATATTTTGTAATTTGATCAATCGGAACTCTAGGTACAAATAAAAGATTTTTTTCAGCATTTTTTTTTGCACCACCTACAAAAATGAAGGCCACATTGCTGTTTTTAACATTTTTAGCAGCTTCAATAAAACTTTCAATGCCCTGCCATTTTTGAAAATCTCCTATATAACCAAAAACAAGTTTTCCCTCTAAACCTAAATCTTCTTTTATTTCGCTAATTTCATCTTCTTTTAAAGATCTAAAGAAATTTAAATCAACACCATTTGTTGCATAAATCATCTTTTCATAGGGAATTCCTTCTTTCTTATGGAGATTATCAATCATTTTGTTGGAAACACAAATGATTCTATCAGCAGATTTAATTGAAACCCAATTTATAAATTTTATAAACATTAACTTAAACTTGAAAGTTGTATTTCGATTATTATTTTTTAGTAAAAATTCTTCTACAACATCCCCATGCATGTCGAATACTATCGGTTTTCTGAGAATTTTTCCCAATACCGAATAGAAAACACTGCAAGGACCATTACAATAAACTATATCATAATCTCCTTTAATTAAGATTTTTAAATGTTTAATATGGATATTGAGTGGAGATAAGAACCATGAACTAAAACATACAAATGAATGATTTGAATACTTTTCTTTATCCTGTAGAGTTTCATACGTAGATTTTCTACAGTAATGTACAAAATGTACTTCATGACCATTTTCCTTTAAAATAGCAGCCATATGGGACATGCGCCACCAATCTGCCCTTTTTTTAGGCCTTATTGTGCTTACAGACAATATTTTCATCTTTGATCCTCTTTAAAACTTAACTCTTCATATAACTTACCTAATTTTTTAGCATAAACGTTCCATGTCCAACCTTCTTCTGCAATCCTTTTTCGCCCATTTTCGCCCATTTTTCCAATTAGATTTTCATTTTCCAATAAATAATTTATTCTAACAGTTAACTGATCTATATTCTTTGGTTCTACCAATAAACCATTGTAACCGTCTTTAACTTGTTCAGAAATTCCTCCAACATCTGTTGAAATAATAGCACACTTACTTGCCATAGCTTCATAAATAACGACTGGACGGCCTTCTGATAATGAAGGAAGAATAAATATGTCTGCTAAAGAGTATAATTCTTGTAAAATAGAACCTTTCGCAACTCCCCAAAATTCGATTATATTCTTAATTCCTAAATTTTCAGATAAATTAATTAAATTTTGTTTTTCAGGACCTTCTCCAACTATAATTAGTTTTAAATCTTTTTTTTGATTATCTTTTAGCATATAAATAGCTTTAATTAAAAATTCAATTCCTTTCATCTTATTTAGGTTTCCAACAAACAACAAAACTTTTTTATGTCCTATATTGAATTTTTCTCTTATTAAATCCTTATTAATTTCCTTAAATCTGTCTATATCAACACCTAATGGTATAAACTCAATTTTTTCTTCTTTTATATCAAATTTCTTCGCCAAGTTAACTATTTCTTCACTGATACAGATTATTTTATCAGCAAAATTTAAAGTTTCACTTACTTTTTTTCCTATATCCTGATTCAAATAATCAAATAATCTTGGTGAGTGTACATCCACAACAAGAGGGACATCTAATTTCTTACAAGTATCTATAAATCCATAACCATCTGGATAAACGTGGTGGCAATGGACTAGATCTGGCTTTTCCACATTCTTAGGAACGTATTCATTAACAGATCTTCTATAGAATGAACCTTCAAATCCATAAAAAATCTTTTTAGGCAGTAAATACCAAAATCGTGGCCTATGTATCACTCCTTCAACAGAATTTTCTTTAATAGGAATTTCCGCTAATTGATGATAAGGAACAAACTTAAATGGCAAGGAATGTGGCAAAGGTGCAAAAACCTCTGTTTTCACATTTGCAAGCTTAGAAATTGTAATATTTGCTTCTTTGTTCCAAGGGGCCCAATTATAATATTTATTCGGGTAATTTACAGATGCAAGAAGCACTTTAAGTTCATTCATATTAATCCAACTCTAATTTTTGTATCAATAATCTGTATTTACCCCTTTCAGTTAAAGAGATCTCGTCAACTATTTGAATTTCAATATCTAAATTATTACCTATTTTCTTATAAAATGCTTCTTTTATCTTTTTTTCATCATCAATCCCATAACTATTCTTAGGATTTATTCTTAAAATTAGTTCTCCCTTTTCTTTCTGGAAAAACTGGAAATTATTAACATTATTTAATGCGCTGGAATGTAAATTTAAAGCAGTTGTAGATATATGGGACCCATCTTTAGCCACAATCATGTCTTGGGTCCACCGGCCTAACAACTTATCCATTATTAAATGTTCCCTACCACATTCACAACTTTCTTTACTCAAAACTGCATAATCTCCAGTTCGGTATCTAATAAAAGGCATGTAATAATTTAAAAAACTAGTGCCTATCAGTTCTCCCATCTCACCAACATTAACAAAGTTATCTTTTTCATCTAATATTTCTGTAACTCCATATTCTGGAAAAACATGATATTTTGTGTTATGTTCGCATTCTGAAGCCATTATAACTCTTTCACTTTGTCCATAGAACGAGAATAACCTTGTTTTCAAGCTATTTTCGATTATTTCTCTTTGCCATGGATAAATATTTTCTGAAACTGCCAGAACTCCTTTAATATCAGGAAAATCAATATTATTCTTTTCCATGTAATTTGATAGAATCGTTATGGCTGAAGGATAACCATGAATATACTTTGGCTTGAATTCATTTATGATTTCGAGGTATTTAGGAAGGTTTTCATCGCTCATGTGGAATGGCGACATTTCCAACATGTTGTAAATAGGATTATCCTGCCAGTAAATGCCCTTTTCTGCATCTTTGAATTCAACTCCTCTAAAGCTCACAACTTTATCTCCAGGTTTGAATCCAATTCTTCTCCAAGCAGTCATTACAAAGGCCCATTCTCGTCCATAAGTAGAGTTATCCAAATAAAAATTCATTTGATTGCCACTTGTACCCCCTGTGCTAACATAATATGCATTTTTTCGGGAGATATTATCTGAAATGAACTTTTCAATATTTTCTTGTATAATCTCCTTTTCAATTATTGGAAACTTTTCCAGATTTTTAAATGGATTACTTGAAGATAATTTGATATCTTTGTAGTAAGGCACATGATTCACGGCATGTTCCAAAACTTTTTCCAACTCTGTTTCCTGATACTTCCTGATCTTTTCTTTGTCCCAAAATTCACTATTTTTTAATAAGGAGTAAGTTTCACTGAAATTTTTACCTCCTAATCGGTAATTTATAGGTATTAAATACATTAACTTCCTTAAAGCCCAAGGACTCTTTCTAAACATATTATAAATGGAGTTATATATCATTTAATCACCTTAATTGGTTTAAAGAGTAACTCAAGCAATCCAAGACCTCAGAAGTCATAAAAATGTCAGGATAATTGTTAAAAGGTTCGATAGTAGATACTTTCATTTTAGAAATCTTCAAAATTATTTTAAATAATCTTTCATCAATCTCATCAGAATATCTTCTCCTTGCAATTTGCCTGTAAAATCCATATCCTCCCCTGAAAAGCATGTGTTTTAAGGGATAATCGCCAATATTCGCAGTTTTCACAGTTGTGATTGTAGAAGAAGGTAAACTTCTCCAATCATCTCTTTCCCACCTTAACATTAACCCATTGGAATTTTCATTTATTATTTCCAGCATTTTATAAGCATTATCCAAATATGATTTATCCCACTTTGATGCGTAAATAAAAGATGCCAATCCAAATCCGTAGGCACCAGATAAATAGTAAGCGAACATTAAACCACTTTTAGACCATTCAAATTTGCCATCATCTTTTTGGACACCTGAAAGCCATTTTGATCCATGAAGTATTGAATCTTTAAGTTTCTTTCCTCCAGTAAACTCGTGAATCTTTGATAAATAATAAAGTGTGACTCCCTGATAGTGAATGCAAGGAATATTCAGATTTTGGGAGTAATTTCCCTTGTTAGTTGTGTAGGGGAATGATCCATCCTTAAACTGGTTATTACAGATATGGATCCCGGTTCTTAAAGCTGCTTCAGTGCACTCCTCATCAGAAAAGGTTTTACCATATCTGGCTAAAAAAGAACCACAAGTAGCATCAACATTTAAATGATCTGCTGTGTATCCTCGGGATTTTATGAATTTACCTCCAAATTCTTGAGATAAAACATAATCCTTTGCGATGTGAATAGTCTGTTCTAATTCGGGCATTGTTTCATGAGCCATGAGTAAGGATTCACCTACTATTGAAGTGATAAGGGAGGAAGGTTGAGAATATTTGGGGTGAACTTCATTCCAAGAACCATCATGGTTTTGTCCCTTAAGCATAAAGTTAATTAGGTTCTTCGTTATTTTTGGTTCTTTTTGAGTTCTAACCAATGTTTTAACTAATTCTGCATTAACTCTATTTCTTTTAATATTAAAAACAGGATCTAACGTGTAGGAGATATCTCCTTCATTTTTAACATAATTCATCATAGAATTAATTTTTTCATCAAGTACACTAATTAGTTCATATTTAAAATTCATTGTATCTTCCGTAATTACTTAAATTTCATTTAAAAGACTTTTTATCTTCATAGCTATGTTTTCGCGATCATAATATTCCTTTGCATGCTCAATACCATTTATGCCCATTTCTTCACGTTTTTTGGGATTTTCTAGGAGATCGATTATTACTTCAGCTATTGAATCCGGATCATTTTCAGTTATGATCCCTGCCTTAGAATTCTCAGAGATCCTTACAATTTCTCCAATTCCACAACCAATAAATGGCACTCCACATGCCATATACTCATATATCTTTGAAGGTATTGCATAATCTAGACTTTCTAAACTCTTCAAAGGTGCTAAACCTATTAATGATTCGGATATCAGTTCTGGAACTTCTTCACGTGGAACCAAACCCTTGAATTTTACACATTCTCCGAGACCTTTTTTAAGGGTTAATTCTTCCAATTCCTTCTTATTATCTCCCTCTCCCACAATGAGTAACTCTAAATCATGTTTTTCCAGCACCTTTTCCATTGCGAGGATGCAGTTCTCCAAATCCTGAGCATGTCCAACATTTCCTGAGTAAATTATTCTGTTTTTCTTGGAAACTTCATGAGGATAAAATAATTTCGAATCAAATCCGTTTGCTATAACCCTTATGGGCTTTTTAATCTCGTAAGTTTCAGATAATCTTTTAGTTATACCCTCTGTCGTAACAAAAACCATATCTGTCCGTTTGAAACATATCCTCAGAAATTTTCTAGTTATCTTTTCGGCAACACTTTTCTCTTTCAAAAAGCCCAGTGATATGGCTGCGTCAACCCACATGTCTCGACAATCTATAACCCATTTCTTCCTCAAAACCACCTTTGCAAATAATCCCGGGATACATGTAAAAATTGGGGGAGTTGAAGTTATTACTATATCATACTGCTTTGAATAGGTGAAAATAGCCAGTATGGCATTCAATGGAAATGTTAGATAATAAAACATTCTACTTAAAAAGGAAGGATCTCTCCTTTTAGGTTGCCATGAAAATATATTTATCAACCTTAATTTAGGATTTATTTCTATTTTAACATGACTGTTCCATTTTTTTTCAAAAATACCATGTGGAAAAGAGGGGTAAGGTGCAATAACAGTTACACCAACATCTTTAAGGGATAAATTAACGGAAAGATCATGTATACGTGAAGCATTTCCAGACTTATCCGGTGGAAAATGTTGTGAAATTATTAATATCTTTGAAGTTTCATCATTACTATTCATATTATGAACTCTTTTATTCACTTGTTCAACATAAAGGTATTTATTAAAATAGAAACTATTACTATTATAGAAATGTTGTCTACATTTTAATACTTAAATCTATATAGGGACTTACAATAAATAATCTTTATGGAATAGGATTAAACTGGGGTAAAAGATGATCAGAGAAGATTTGAAAATAGCAATATTTGGAATGGGACACATAGGACTTCCAACAGCAGCTCTTTTTGCAGCAACGGGGTTAAAAGTTACTGGGATTGATATAAACAAGAATATCATCGATTCTGTAAATTCAGGAATTTCTCCCATAATAGAACCTGGATTAGATGATTTAGTGAAAAAAGCTGTCGAAAAAAATAATTTATCTGCAACAAAAAATGCATTCGAAGCAGCAAAAAAAGCTAACGTGATGATAATTTTAGTACCAACACCTAAAGATGATTCAAACAATTCAGATTTATTTGCAGTAGAATCGGTTACTAAGATTATATCAAAATGTTTGAATAAAGAGGATCTGATCATTGTTGAAAGCACGGTTCCACCAAAGACTTGTGATGACTTAATAATTCCCATACTAGAAGAAAGCGGTTTGAAAGCAGGAGAAGACTTTTGCATTGCTTACACTCCCGAAAGGGCCCTCCCAAATAACACTTTGTATGAAATGACGCATAATGACAGAGTTATTGGGGGAATAAACCGAAAAAGTGCTGAAAAAGCCAGTTCTCTTTACAGCTTGATGACTGAAGGCGAAATTATTAAAGTCAATGATATAAAAACTGCGGAAATGGTTAAGTTAATGGAAAACACTTATCGGGACACAAATATTGCCCTTGCAAACGAACTTTCAAAGATATGTGAATCTGTGGGAGTGGATTCTATCAAGGCTATTAAAGCTGCAAATCATCATCCCAGAGTTAATATTCATTTGCCAGGTCCTGGTGTTGGTGGACACTGTTTGCCAATTGATCCATACTTTTTAGTGGAAATAGGTAAAAAGAATGGAGTTGAAGCGTCTCTTATCCAAACTGCAAGGGAAATAAATGAAAAAATGCCCCAGCATGTTTTTCAATTAATTCAGGATTCTCTTTCAGAACTGAATACAGAGATTCAAGGATGTAAAATAGGGTTATTGGGAGTTGCATACAAAGGAAATGTTGGGGATTATAGGGAAACTCCTGCAAAACCACTCATCAGCTTTTTATTAAAAAGTGGTGCTGATGTATTTGCAAATGACCCCTACGTCCCTGATGAAATAATAAAATCTTTTGGAGCATCTCCAGTAAGTGTAGATGATATCTTAAAATGTGAATGTGTTGTTTTAGTAACTGATCATAACGATTATCATGAATTAAATCTTGAACTGATGAAAAACAAACTCTTCGTATGTACTAGGCCCTGTGTTGAATCAAAGAAGTTTTTGGAGAATGGAACAATTTTTAAGGGTGTTGGAGCTGCTTGAATAAATAAATCGGAGAAAGATCATATTTTTATTTATTTTTTCTATCCCTAAGGAGATCATAGAATGGCCAAGCGACAGTATTCAGATTTATTACTTATTAT
>ENA-UOOE01002940-UOOE01002940.1-fermentation-metagenome-genome-assembly--contig:-NODE-2940-length-11464-cov-4.218950_pt1 | contig 11464 bp, 7 predicted proteins | sample MGYA00245776_ERZ724021 | MGnify/ENA primary metagenome ERZ724021 (study PRJEB28704, sample SAMN03018321) | fermentation metagenome | biome: anthropogenic terrestrial biome; feature: soil; material...
CACCCACTCCCCGGGATTATAGGCAAACCAGACATTGCGGAATTCAATTCCGCCCTGAATATCTGCTTGAACAGGTTCAGGCACATTTTCAATCTCCGATTCTGTGTCCAGGAGCTGAAAGATGCGCTCGGAGGACGCCATGGCAGCCTGCATGATATTGTAACGTTCTGCCAAGTTGTTGATGGGTTCAAAAAACATCTTGATATACTCGATAAAGGCATAGAGCACTCCAAATTCTATCGCTCCCCTGAGGACTTGTCCGCCGCCATACCAAATCAGCAACGCCAGGCCAATGGTGTACATTGAATTGATAAAGGGCCTAAAGACTGCGAAAACCTTGAGTTCGCCACAGCTGGCCTGAAAGTGCTCGGAATTGATTTGGTCAAATTCATCAAACTGTTTCTTTTCCCGACGGAAAATCTGGATAACCCGCATGCCGGAAATGCTTTCCTGCAAAGTGGCGTTAATGCGTGCCAAGCGCACCCGCACCAGCCTGTAGGCATCCCTGGCCTTTGTCCTGTAAATGACAGTGGCCACTGAGACCAGCGGCAAAAGGGCAATACAGATAAGGGCCATGCGCACGTTGAGGCGCAACATGACAATGATGATGCCAAAGAGCATGAAAAAATCTTTAAACAGGTTGACCAGGACATCGGTAAACAAATCGTTAAGGGTCTCGGTATCATTCGTCACTCGGGTGATGAGCCTGCCAACGGGATTGGTGTCGAAAAAGCGCATGGACAAGTTTTGAATATGGGAAAAAATCCTATGGCGCATGTCAAAGATTATTTTTTGTCCCGTCTTGTGGAGCAGATAGACCTGGGCATAGTTAAAGGCAAAGCCGACGCTAAGGCTCATAAGGTAAAATACAGCCAGGCGCACAAGGGCGCGCGTATCTGACTGCCTAAGAACCCCGTTCTCTTCCTTGGAGATCAGTTCTCCCTGATGGCGCACCCCGGAACTGACAAAGAAGACTTTGCCTTCCTGGGTTTCGACACTGTATTCTTTGCCGTTGATAACGGCTGCCACCAAGTAGTTGTTGCCCTCATAGGAGATAATTTCGTACTTCGTCCCGCCAGCGGCATCCTTGACCTCCCCTTGAGGCAGCAAAATTTTTCCGTTGACCTCGATGCCTGGGGCAGGTTCGCTGCCAGGCTGCCAACCGATATAGGAATCACTATTGATATACTCGTCGATGGCCACCCGCACCAGCCAGGGCTTGGCCAAATCTACTAAAGTAATAAACACCAGCAACAGGACTGCCAAAATCATCCCCCAGCGATATGGCTTGGCATAGGTCAGGAGACGCTTCATCAAACGTGCATCGTATGCCTTGCCGATTACTTCTTCTTCATGATAGTTCTGCATATGTCTCCCCCCTTATGCTTCGGATACTTTCTTTTCCAATTGCTGCTTTAAATAGAGATGCTGATAGAGGCCGCCCCGCTGCACCAAGTACTCATGAGTGCCTCGCTCAGCGATGGCGCCGCCTTCCAGGACGATAATTTCATCGGCATCCTCAACGGTAGATATTCGGTGAGAGATAATAATACTGGTGCGCCCTTTCATTATGCGGCGGAGGCCTTGGAGGATCTTTTCCTCAGTCTGGGTATCCACCGCCGACAGGCAGTCATCGAGAATGAGGATTTTGGGGTCCTTGATCAGGGCCCGGGCAATGGAAACTCGCTGTTTTTGCCCCCCGGACAAGGTGACGCCCCTTTCCCCGGACATGGTTTCAAACTTGTTGGGAAACTCCACAATATTGTCGTAGACCTGGGCCAGGCGGGCGGCTTCCTCAATCTCAGACTGGCTGTAGGAGCCTGCAAAGCCAATATTGTTGGCTATGGTATCGGAGAAGAGAAAATTATCCTGGGGAACATAACCAATGCTCTCCCGCAGCAGGGTGAGGGGAATCTCGTTGATATCTATGCCATCGATGAACAACTGGCCCGGGGGCGAATTGTACAGACGCAGAAGCAGGTTGACCAAAGTGGTCTTGCCGCTGCCGGTCCTGCCAATAATGGCCAGGGTCTTGCCCTGTTTCAGCTTGATATTGATATTTTTAAGAGCCTGTGTCCCGTCAGGATAAGAAAAGTTTAGGTTCCTGAACTCGATTTGTCCCCGCAGGGATTCCACCGGTTTGACTGTGGCGGGATCGTCGTAGACTTCAGGTCTTTCGTTAAACAGGATATTAAGGCGCTCCATGGAAGCCGAACCCCGCTGGAGCACGTTGATTACCCGGCCTACTGCCATCATGGGCCAGATGAGCATGCCCAGGTAGGCGTTAAAGGCGACAAATTCCCCCAAACTGATTCTGGCGTTGATGACCTGGATGCCTCCGTAGCCCAGGACAATCATATAGCTGATGCCGGATATTAACTGGATCATTGGCCCCATCAGTCCCCAGATTTTCACCATGCGCAGGTTTTTGACGGCATAGCTGCGGGCAGCGGCATCGAATCTATCCAGCTCTGCCTCTTCCTGGACAAAGGATTTGACCACCCTGATGCCGGACAAGGTCTCCTGCACCCGATCTGTAAGGGTAGAGAAGGCTTGCTGCACCGCCCGGAAGCGCACGTGGATGTGGCGGCCGAATACTGAAGCCAGGCCCGCTAAAAAGGGCAGAGGTAACAGGGCCAGCAAAGTCAGTTTCCAGTCGATTTTGGCAGCCATGGTATACACCGTAATCGTAGTCAAAAACAGCGAGTCGGTGAGCATGAGCACCCCTGGTCCCATCGCCATGCGGATGGCATTGATGTCATTGGTGGCATGGGCCATGAGGTCCCCGGTCTTATGATTGTTGAAAAAGTTCACCGACAAAGTCTCCAAATGGGAAAACAGCCGGTTGCGCAAATAGTATTCCAGGCGCCGGGCAGAACCCATGATATATATCCGCCAAAAATAACGCCCCAGTGCCATAATTGCGGCAATGCCCAAGATGTAACCTGCGTAGCGCATCAGTCCAGCGTTGTCAATCTGCCGGGCTTGAATGAGGTCTGTGGTTTTGCCCAGCAGGCGCGGGATTTGCAGGTTGAAAATATTAACGGCTATCAGCCAGAAAATCCCCAGAGCATACCGCCAGGCGTTGATTTTGAAAAAATCTTTGAGTGCTTTGAATGATTTCATCTTGTCGCCCCCGATAAAATTTCACACTGCTAATATTAACATATGAAGCTTTCTCTGACAAATCTTAATTTCCCGGGAAAAATTGCTGCATTCTTGGGCTTGCTTCGATTATCTTGTCCAGGCGAATTTATTTAGACATCCGGAATATTCACCAGAAAAAAAACACCCTCTCAAGAGGGTGTGGCCCATTTTTAAGTGGGGATACAGATAACCTGACCGATTTGCAGATTGTTGGGATTGACTCCCGGATTGGCTTGCTCGATGGCGGCCACTGTCGTGCCAAAGCGCTGGGCCAGGAGAAAATAAGTGTCCCCCGCCTGGATGGTGTAAAGGAAGCCGGGGCAGACGGTTGGCGCAGCCTGGGGAATGCAGATTACCTGACCGATTTGCAGATTGTTGGGATTGACTCCCGGATTGGCTTGCTGAATGGCGGCCACTGTCGTGCCAAAGCGCTGGGCCAGGAGAAAATAAGTGTCCCCCGCCTGGATGGTGTAGAGGAAACCTGGGCAGACGGTTGGCGCAGCCTGGGGAATGCAGATAACCTGACCAATTTGCAGGTTGTTGGGGTTTACTCCCGGATTGGCTTGCTGAATGGCGGCCACTGTCGTGCCAAAGCGCTGGGCCAGCTGGAAATAGGTGTCCCCCGCCTGGACGGTATAGAGAAAACCGTTGGGGCAGACAGGCGGGGCCGGCGCCTGAGGAATGCAGATGACCTGCCCAATCCTGAGATTGTTGGGATCAGCAGCGGGATTGGCTTGCTCGATGGCGGCCACTGTCGTGCCAAAGCGCTGGGCCAGCAGGAAAAAGGTATCCCCCGCCTGGATGGTGTACAAAAATCCGTTGGGACATAGGGCATCCGGGAAAACCACCATCTGGTTTTCCAGATCGTCAAAGACATTTTGGATGTCTGGATTGGCCTGGGCCAGCTGCCGCGTTTCCAGTCCCCGGGTTCGAGCTATAAGGTACAAGCTTTCCCCCTTCTTTGCCACATATCTGTTGTTGTCCATACTTTCTATCCTCCTCACAGAATACTTGCTCCCCTAATAACCTATGTAAACTGCCCTCTGCCAGTGCCTGGGCAAATAGCAAAAAAAAAACGCCCTTAGGCGGAAAGCTTGTTTAGTGCCAGATTTAGCGCCAGGCAGTTTAAAGAATGATGAATGGCCCCTGTTTCCATGAGCTGAGCCACGTCAGCTAAAGGAACCAGCTGGACATCAATGGATTCAGTACCCTCCAAGGCCTGCTCCCCCACTCGGCGGCAGCCGGTGGCCAAAAACAGGTGGCACCAGTTATTTTGAATTGCCGGGTTGACGCTGACTGCGGTAAGCAGCTGGATTTTCCCGGCAGCATACCCTGTCTCCTCCGCCAACTCCCGAGCGGCAGTAAGCCTGGGTTCCTCGCCAGGGTCCACCACTCCCCCGGGAATCTCAAGATTGATTTCTTCCAGGCCGTGACGGAACTGGCGGACCAGCACTACCTGATTATCTTCAGTAATTGCCACAATGTTGACCCAGTCGGGAAATTCCAGGATAAAGAAATCGTGGTTCTCAAAGCCGGGAGCAGTGCGGGTATCTTTGCGCACACTCAAGTAAGGGTGCTTACAAAGATAAGTGGTAGCGATTGTCTTCCACCTTGCCGGCTTATCCATATTATCAACTCCTGTGCCGAAATTGCCGCGGCAAACTAGAAATCCAAGTACTCAATCTCGCTGTCCTTCCGCAGTTGTGCAATATAGTCACTGCGCATAGAGTCTGCTTTCTGTTCTTTAAGAGTGTAAGCTAAATATTCTCTGAGATCTTCCTCATCGATCTCCTCATCGCCCTCATAATTCTGAAGGTATAAATCCACCGCCGCCTGAATATCTTCTTCGCCCACCTCAATTTTGCTGAGCTCAAGCTCCTGCTCAAACAGGGTCTCAATCATCAAGATATCTGTCAGCACAGACTTGTATGATTCCAGGGAAAACTCAGCGTCCGTCAAAGCCTGTTCAAAGGCGTCTTCATCGGGAAAACTGTCTTTGACAGCTGCTAGCTCTTTTTCAACATCCACTGATTCTGCTGTAATACCTGCCTTTATGGCCGCCGCTTTCAGCAAGTGGGTATTGATCAGGCGGTCGACAGCATACTGCTTAACCTGTTTAATTTCTTCGTCAGTCAGTGTGACCCCCTGACTTTCATAAGATGCCAGGTCGTAACTCACTTCAGAATCAAAAGCCTCTCGGGAAATCTCCACTCCGTTGACAATTGCCACCGGCCCCTTTTGGGAACAGCCAGCCAGCCCCAACAACAGTGAAAATACTATGGCAAAAACAGTTATTTTTTTCATAGATTCCTTGCCTCCCTTGCATGGGTACAACCCTAACATCATTCCTGAGGATAAGTCAAGGGCAAATCCTGCAAGTTTAAGCCTTAATTTTTTTTATTTCCTGAACACTGGCTGTCTGCAGCCATTTAGTAAAAGCCTCCACTTCCTCCAGGAGCAACTGCAGACGTTGTCGCCTGGGTCCGGCTTTAAGTTTTGTCCCGGTCCCAATGCCCAGCACCAGTTTGCCTTCAATCAGTTCATAGCCCACAATCCCTGACTCAGAGAGCAGACGCAGAGCAGCGAGGATAGTCTCCTCGGTCTGGGCCAGGGCGGCAGCCAGGGAAGCCAAGGGCGCTACACCTCCCAGCTGATTGAGGATATACTTTAGGGCGCCCAGGAATCCCGGAAGAAAATCCTCTCTTTCCCCCGGGGCAAAACCCAACACCACCAGATCCGGCTCCACCGTAGCCAGGACTTGGCGCAACACAGCAGGGGAAGGAGGCGGGGTAAGGAGGACCAACACGCTGGCGGGCTCAAGACCCACCCGGGTAAAACCTGGATGATCCTGCCATTTTATCCCCTCCCGGTAAACTGCCGCCTGGGAAAACTGGCGCAATACTTGGCGCCAGGGGAGCCCCCGCAAATCCTCATACTGATAGCTTCTCTTCTGGAGCAGCGGGCGCTCATGCCCCGGCCACCAAGCTTTGAGAGTAGCCATTACCGATTGCTGCCCTCGGTAATAATCCTGGGCTACAGTGAATACAGCGCCAATGCTGCCTCCGGGCTCTGGGGCCGGGCCCCCGTCCCACAAGCCGGCGGCAAGACTGTGCCTGCGATCGCCAAGTGTGAGGATATAGCCTGTGCCTGCAGGACGAATACTCTTGACAGCCAGGCTCTGACTATACAAGAGAGGACGGGCATTGCCCTCGCCGCAAGGCGCCATTGCAGCTAGATCTTCCACCAATTCCAAACTAATATCGCCGGCTTTGACCACCAAATCCACCGTCAATTCCGACTGGGTCCACCCTTCCATCTTCTGAGCGAGGATCTGCTTAGCAGTTAGAATAAAGCTCTCCAGCTTGTCCAGGGAAAGAGAAAAGCCGGCGGCGGCAGGGTGGCCTCCAAACTTTAGCAGGTGCTCACTGCAGAGGTCCAGCACCTGGTAGATGTCAATTCCCTCTACCGAACGAGCCGAGCCCACGATGTTCCCATCCCGGCCGTCAGTCATGAGGATGGCTGGCGCCAGGCTGCCAGAACAAATTTGGCCGGCAGCGATGCCGATTACCCCCTGATGCCAGCTGGAATTGTGAGCCACAACCGGCCGCCCCGGCTCCAGGTCCAAATCCTCTAGAATCTTCCGGCCCAATTCTTTGCGCAGAAGATTGAGCCGGTTAAGTTCACGGGCCAGGGGCTCTGCCTCGGCTCTCTCTTTGGCCAGCAGCAGATTTACTCCTAAGCTGCCACTGTCCAGGCGGCCGGCGGCATTGATGCGGGGAGCAATCTGAAAGCCCAGCTTTTCCTCATCCACCAGTCCCGGCTGCAGATTGGCAGCGGCAAAAAGCGCTGCCAGGCCGGGCCTCTCTGCCTGCTGCAGCAGGGGCAAGCCCCTGACATACAGCTGCCGGCTGTGGCCCAGCAAGGGCACCACATCGGCAATTATCCCCAGAGCGACCAGGTCCAGCAGGTCATCTGCCCCCAGATTATGCCGGTTCAGCAACTCCCGAGCGAGGACAAAAGCAGTCCCCACTCCAGGCAGGTCCCGGGACGGGTGGCCCTGGGGAAGGAGCTTAAAATTCAGCACTGCCGCCGCCTGAGGCAATTCCGGAGGCGGCGTATGGTGATCGGTTACCACTACATCCATCCCCAGCCGGCCTGCCAGCTGGATTTCCACATGGTTGCTGATGCCGCAGTCACAGGTGATGATTAAGTTTACGCCTTCGCCGGCCAGGGCTTCTACCCGCCGAGCATCCATGCCGTAGCCTTCGCTGAAGCGGTCGGGAATATGCCAGACTGCCTGGGCCTGCAGCCTGTTTAGGGTGGTGACCAGCAAGGCGGTGGCGGTGATGCCGTCCACATCATAATCGCCGTAAACAGCAATCTTTTCTCCCCGTTCCAGGGCGGTCTCCACCCGGGCGATTGCCTGTATCAGAGGCGGATACTTGCTGAGATCCGGCTCGGGCTGAGCCAGAGGGTTGAGAATATGCTCAATTTCTTCCTGGCTGTCAATGCCCCGGTTGTGGAAGATGGCTGCCAGGCGGGGGCTGCCGCCAGCCCACAGGACCATTTCCGGAGGCAGGAGACCTTCTGGCGGCAATTTGATGCGCACGCTCAAGGCAGGTTCACCCCCTGGAGGACTATTTCCTGTACTTGCTCCCAGTCCACCTCATCAATGTCCAGCAGATCTTCCTGAACTTCCTCCAGGCCCTGGCCATGGCAGACAGGCCGATATTCGCAAAACCGGCAATTTTTCTCGTTATTCGTGGCCGGGAAGGCTGCTGTGCTCATAATCTGATCAATAAGCCGGCGAATCCAGGCTCCGTCCTGTTCCTGCTGCTGGACAGAGTAATTTACAGTCAACGGCTCCCGGGGAAATCTGGGATTCCAGTAAACCATCTGCACATTTTCCGCTTCCACACCAAAATAGCCGGTAAGGGTCAAGAGATACAGATAAAGCCGGGTCTGAGGAGAAACTGCGAAAGCCGACCGGGGTGGCCGTTCATCGGTCTTCCAGTCGTAAATGGTCACTTTCCCCTGGCCCGCCGCCAGCAAGTCGTACTTGGCCAGCAGGCGCAGATCATTCTGAGCTGAGCGCAGCTCATATTCCGGCAAGAACTCTTCCTTAGCTGACAGAGGCAAATACTCTTGCAGCTGGTTCAGCCAAGTTGCCAGCATGGGTTCTCCCGGAGGCAGCGCCCCCACGCCGCCGCTGAAATAGCGCTGAGCCAAAAGGTGAAATCTCCGCCCCAGCTCAATATGCTCGCTGACTTTTCCGCCAGCGGCAAAAGGCCAATAGAGGCCGTCGATGTAACGATACTTAAATTTCAGGGGACAGCTCTGCCAGGCGGACAGAGAGGCCTGGCTAAACCAGAGTTTGCTCAGTTCACTTGGCACCTGCCTTCACCTCCATGATTTTTTCCAGCTCTTTTATTGCCAATGCAGGCCGCTGCCGTCCGTATTTGCCCTTTTTATGCCAGGTCAGCAGCAAATTGACTTTTGCGCGGGTGATGGCCACATACAACAGGCGCAGGCGCTCACACAGGAGTTCTTCCCGGGCGGCGGCAATGGCAGCGACAGTGTCCCGGCCCTGCATTTCCGCCCGGGCCACGGCCACGGGATTGATGATTTCCTCCGGCAGCCAGCCGTACTCCGCTCTGATCTTATCTGTGGGCAGGCCGGGATAATCATTGCTGGTGACGCTGACCACATATACCGTATCCCATTCCAGGCCCTTGGCCCGATGGGCGGTGACCAGGTTTACTACCCCCGGCTGGGGGCTGTAGCCCCAGCGGTCAAAGAAAACATTGGCTGCCCCCAGGAAGCTAGTGGTCAGCCGCCGGACTTCTTCCGCTACCTGGGGCAGGCGCCAATTGGGGTAGATAGCCAGCCACTGCTTAATGTCTACAGCGATTTTCTGGGCCAGGGCCAATTCCTGTTGCTGCAGGCCCAAGTCATTGGCGATTTCCAGCACCAAAATATCCGGGGGCAGGTGCAGGGCCTCCAGCCAGACCTTTAGCTGCGCCAGCTGGGCCTGGACATCCACCCACAATTCAAACTCCCTCAAGCTCTGGGGCCAGCTGGGCTCAGAAAAGAGCAGCTGTTCTGCCGGCACTGTCTCCAAGTAGCCCCGGACAGGAGCAACATCAACTAGTTGGGGAACCAGCCGTTCCAGGGCGGCCACCAGCAAACCGTTATCCCCGGGATTGGCCAGAAAGTTTAGGATTGCCTGGAGGTCATCAATGGTCTTGCGCCGCTCGGCGGGATACTGGCAAATTTCGTAAAAAGGAGCCTCCATATCCGTCAGCGCCTGTCTGAAATCAGACACCAGTTGGTTAGTAGGGGCGAGAATCGCCACTGTCTTATCTGGATTGCGCTGGACGTAGCCGGCGGCATGTTTGCTGACCTCAAGTATTTCTTCCTCAAAGTCTTCATAGCTGCGAACAGCCAGGGTATAGCCCGGGGAGCTGGGATTGGGGAAGGGATCATCGGCGGCCACCGGCTGAATATAGTTGGGCTCCAGTGCCTGCCGGCAAGCTGGGACGGGATGCTCATTGCAGCACCAGTGGACCAAGCCGTTGGCCAGGTCGATAATGTCAGTGCTGCTGCGGTTGGACTGGAGCATGGGCAGAGCAACTACATCCGGACGCCGGGCATAATCCCGGAACAGGCCGGGATCGGAATCGGTGAAGGTTCCCATTATAGCCTGGTTGGAATCTCCCACCCGCACCAGGTTGCCGCTGCCCTCAGCTAATTTCAGGAGCAAGGCCTGCTGCAGAGGGTTGGAATCTTGGGCTTCATCTTCAAAAATATAGGGCCAGGCTGCCGACAGCCGCAGGGCCAGTTCCGCATCATCCTCCACCATGCGCCAAGCCCGCAGCAGGAGGTCGTCAAAGTCCACCATCCCCAGCTGGGCCAGGCGCTCCTGGTATTCACGATAGAACTCCGCCGTCCAGGAATAAAAATTATCGCCGCTGCTCTGCGCTGCCGCCTCTTGGGGAGACAGACCTAAAGCTTTAAAGCGGCGGATCATCTCTTTACCCATGTCCACGGTGCGGTTCCGCCACCCTTCAAGGGTCTGCTGAAAGCGCATATGGGATTCGCTGATCTTCAGCACCGCTTGCCAGCGCTGTTGGTTGCGGTCGATCCAGCGGTCGACGATCTCCTCAACCAGCCGCTCCCGGTAACCACCGTCGAGGATGGAAAAATCATCTCGAAGCAGAGCTGAATCCGGGCGCTGGCGGATAATCTGCAAAGCCAATGAATGCAGGGTCCTGACTTCAAAGCCAACTCCCCTGGGCAGATCCCGCTTTTCCAGCCAATCGCCAATCTTGCGGGTAAAGTTTGCCACCGCCGAGTTCATGACTGTAACCACCAGGATCTTGGAACCCCGGGGCAGACCTTCACTGATTAAACGGGCTGCCAGCCAGGAAAGCACAGTGGTCTTGCCGGCGCCGGGGACGGCAGGAACGGCCAGTAGTCCCCCTTTATACTCTGCTACTTCACTTTGTCCCGGTCGAAAGCGCATTCTCACACCCCTCCTCTCCCGCCAGCGCCCCATACAGCGCTACCAACAATTCCCCATCCTGCTCAAACCCCTGACTGTCAATATTGGCGGCGGCCACAAGCAAATTCCCGCCGCAGCGGCGGAGTAGCGCTCTTGCCACCCTAGCCCCATTGTGGAGGCTGACAGACTGGTTGTATTCATCGGTCCAGATTTCCCCCTGAGGCCAGCGGGCCATAAGCACGTGGGGATTAATCAGCTCTCGCACATCCTGCTGAAACCAGCGCCGGCTGGTGCAATCCATCCACACCTGCACTGTCGAGCGGAGATGTCCGGAGATATAGGCATAGGGCGTAGTCAAGATGACTGCATGCTCCCGGTTTGCCGGCTCCAGCAGACTCTCGGCCGCCACAGTGCCTGCCGAAAGCATGCGGATAAAGGCGGCGCCGGGGCTTATACCCAGGTTAATGCGCCCTGTAGTCTTAATAAATTTATGGGCAGATACCAGCAGCTGCCTGCAGACCACCAAGTCATCGCGAGCGGGAGGCAGCCGGGAAAGCAGTTCACCAAAGACCCGTTGAAAGAAGAGGTCAATTGGCTGTTCGGGCCCCTGGCGGTAACTGTCCAGCCATTGTCGCAAGAGATCATAGCCCTGGGCGGCCCGAAAGCCCACCCGCTCCCGCTGCCACAGCTCTAGGGCCGGTAAATTGCAGTCCAAGACCTGCCGGCTCAGCAACCAGGCGCGCACGGGGTCCAGCTTGAGCAGCAGCTGCAAGGACTGGGCCAGGTCAGGCACCCCCCAATCCAGTTGCCACT
>ENA-UOOE01002941-UOOE01002941.1-fermentation-metagenome-genome-assembly--contig:-NODE-2941-length-11461-cov-13.326583_pt1 | contig 11461 bp, 6 predicted proteins | sample MGYA00245776_ERZ724021 | MGnify/ENA primary metagenome ERZ724021 (study PRJEB28704, sample SAMN03018321) | fermentation metagenome | biome: anthropogenic terrestrial biome; feature: soil; material...
ATTAAACTGCCAGCTATTAAAGAAATAGATTCGGAACAAAACCAGCAAGCAATGCTTTGTGGTACCCACAAAGCTCAAAGGCCGATTTCCGCTTTAACGGAAACCGGCCTTTTGCTTGTTGGTGGCAGCGCCCCCAACCCCCTTTGATCGCACAATAAATTGTGCGGCTGCGCGTCCTGCGGATGCTTCCGGGAGCATAGGCAGCTTAACGCTGCCCATGCTCTTTTTCATTCGGTCTGGCAATCATAAGCGCGCGACAATCTGGCGCAATCAGATAGATCATGGTACAGTTTTATGAAAGGGACGCGAGGCGGAAAACAAAGCGAATTTGAAACAAAACCCGCGTATGACGCGGAGAAATCAGGACGCATTATGATCTACACGCTTGAAGAACTAAGACAACGGATTGCACCGGTAGCCGAAAAATATCGGTTGAACGCCGTGTATATTTTTGGATCTTATGCCAGAAACGAAGCAGCGGACAACAGCGACGTTGACATACTGATTGACCGGACGGATTCCAAGGTGAAAAGCGCGTTTGACCTGGGCGCGCTGTATGAGGATTTGTGCGGGAGCATCGGTAAGGAAGTCGATCTGATTACGACCTTTGCGCTGACGCAGGACGGCATAAGAGAGCAGACGCCATGGTTTACCGAAAGTGTCATACGGGATCGCGTACAGATTTACCGGAAGTGATATTCACACGCGCCCGCCCATTATTTTTATGTGCGGGTGATGGAGATTTCCCGCCTTTCCTCCCCACGTTCAACACCAAGCAAACGATCCACGTTGCTTTTCACCACTAACAGCTCCCTCATCTTGTCGCGAGCCTTGCGATAATCAGCGTAAGCCGCCTTTTTCTTTGGCAGAAGCATCGCATATTCGGCCTGCAAGCTCTTGACGGTGGGAAGTTTTTTCACGCCCAGCTCATCGAACGCTTTTTTCGCCGCCTTGTGCAAAAGAATGTCACTCTCATGTTCCGAAAGAAACTTTTTTGAGTAACCCGCCTTGCGGTAGGCAACGTAGGTATCGCGGGTTTTAGCGTAATTGATGATCTGCGTTTTCAGAACGGCGATCTCGGCCAGCCGTTTTTCAGCTGCTTTGATCTGCGTGGAAAGCTCGTTGTACCGGGTGGTTGCCGAAGCCGTTTGAGCGGCCAGCGCATCATATTCCAGCAGATTGTGCTCGGTCAGATAATTTACTGTCTGTGCCATTTGCTTGAGGTTGAACACCTTGGCCCAGCGTTCATAACCGACACCTTTTCCGGCGCGGAGCTTGGCCTGAATATCCACCAGTAGATTGACCTTTTTATCTGGTGCGGGCCGGATGGTTTTTTTGCGCGGTACGTGTGTTTTTTCACCGGAGAGGACGGCCCGAAGCTCCGCTTCACTGTAGCCGTTGCCCAGCGTATCCAGCCGGATAAACCGCTTCTGATTTTTGCCGCGCAGGGCGAGAATTTTCCCCGGTTTGATCTCATATCCGGCGTCCCGCAAGAGCTTCAGGAGCGCGTCAAAATCGGCGGGCTTTTGAGCTAAAGCCGCGTCTATTGCCACACGCAAAAGCTCCCGGTTTGAGGGTTTTGCCTGATCGCCCAGCCACTTGTTATAGCTCTTGCCGTGCCGCTGCGGATTCTCCACGATGGACAACCCGTTCTCGATGCACAGCGTATCGTTGAGCCGACGCACGGCCCTGGTGCTGCCCCAAAAGTTTCGGAACTTCCGTGTGCAGTCAAGGGACGTGGAATTCCAGATGATATGATTATGAATGTGGTGTTTGTCGATGTGGGTGCAGACGATGAAAGCGTGGTTCCCGTTCGTAAAGCGTTTGGCAAGCTCACAGCCGATCCGGTTTGCTTCCTCCGGAGTGACCTCGCCGGGGACAAAGGACTGCCGGAGATGGTAAGCGATCACATCGTCCGCGCCACGCGTCCTGCCGGTGAGCGCGGCATACTGCCGTTTGGAAAATAGAAACTCGGTGTCGGCTGTCCGGCTGTCGCATTCATAACCAGTGATGAGTCTGCCATAATCCGTTTTTTCCGGATTCTCCGCGTAATCAATAATGTCGCTGATTGCCGTGCCGACATCCTGGCCCTTACCGGTATGCAGCGGCATCAGCCGGGTGGTCGCCATAAGTTGCCCCTCTTTCCGTATGAAAAACGGCCTGCACACGGCAGACCGTTTCAGAAACTTTTTTAGCTTTCGTTTTTATATCTTATGACCGGAACCGGCTTAACTTTTTTCCCGATGGTTTTGCGTTCCAAAGCAAAAATCATGTCGGGAGTATGTTCAAAATAGCCGATGTCTTTTTTCCAGCTCATGCCGCATTTGCAATGCTGCAAACCTATAAACTGCTGCTTCATTTTTCGCCCGCACCGGACGCAGACCTTATTGCTCTTTCCCATGTAGCATCATCCTCTCGGATATATGGATATTGTATCATATCCCGGAGCGGATTTCAGCCGTAAACCCGATCCTGAATCGCGTACCGCAAATCCTGTATCTTGCCGAGCAGCCATGCCGCCGCCATCGGGATTCCGTATGGACTGACAAGGAACGCCATCACCAGCAGGATGATCCCGTTTGTAGTCTGATGGGTAATCAGAGCCAGGATACCGAAGATGCCGAGAACCGTTCCGGCAAGGCCGAAGATGAAAGAGGAACAGTACAGCAAACCGGAGCAAATCCACACAAACAGCGTGAGCACTACGATAATGGGAGCGGTGAGTATTTTTAATATCAGCCTCATAATATCGGCCTCCTTTTCTTTTCTGATACCACCATACCGCTCCGAATAATTTTTTGCAAGGATGCGGCAAAAAAATAACAGGGCGGCTTACATGCCGTAAACCGCCCTGTTTTCCGGGGCATACACCCCTATTTTAATTTTGCAAGCGCGGCGAGGATATCAGTAGCCGCCCGCCATAACCGTTCCTGATTCTGGACGATATCCTTCAAATCCGCGTCGTAAACGCGCCCCGTTTCATGCACCCGATTGGTAAGCTGGTTTAGGTTATTGCTGGATCGGCGCAGGAGCGAAACCATCTCTTTCAGCTCCGGCAGTTCCAGCCGGATGACATACCCGTCGATGGAGATTTTACGAAGATATGCTGCCATATTTTTCGTACCGAGCTGTGCCATCTTCTGTTCGATCATTTCACGCTCCTGCGGGGTAACACGGAATTTGAGCTGGATTTGCCGGTTGCGGTTCGCCATGTTACAGCTCCATTTCTTTTCCCTTGGATGAGGCGGGCGGCTTTGGCTCGGCCTGTGTTTTTTGCAGCTTTTTTCGCACGGACGGCTTGCGTTGGCGAAGCGGCTGGTCGCGGTTTTCATCCTTTTGGATGAACGCGAAAATCCCTTTTCGATCCTTGAGTGCGGAAAATGACAGGGACTTGAACGGCAGCATGGCAAACAGACGGTCCTGATCTTTGGTGGAAGCGCGAATCAGAAAATCCGGCGAGAGCTGCGCCATGAAATGTGTACCGCTGGGACTGTTCGGCTCACGCTCGGATTGCAGATGCCGGAGCAGCCGCGCGGCCTCCGCCTGAATGTCCTTTTTGGTCAGAGGCTGGGTCAGCAGATATTCGCGCCGCGCCTGATTGATGAAAATATCCGTGAGGCCAGGGTTGCACGAATCCACTTCAAACTCTGAGCGCCGGTCATCCCCAAAATAATCCTTATCTTCAAAGACGGGAATGGTTTTCGCCCAATCCTTGTTGTCGCGGGAAATGCGCCCATCGAAATCCTTTCGCTGTGCCGTATTCGCCAGCACATAAAACATTCGCTCGTAACCGAACTGATCGGAAACCTGTTTTACGCCCTCTTTTCCGAGACGGTTATCGCGGTAATTGTCCCGGATGGCCGTTTCAATTGCGTCCTTGCAGGCCACGTTTGCCTTGTAAGACGCGCGGTATTGCTCCAACTCATCGTTTTCCCGCGCATAGGCGGCGGGATATTTGTATACGGGTATCGTATTCATATGAAACCTCCTGATTCCAAATTAAAGTAATATGTGATAAAATCTTTAGAGTAAAGCGGGGTGAAAAAATGGCATACAGCGAACAGATGTGGCAGGACGCGAAAAAAAAATGCCGGTTAAACAATGAGGATATTGAGCTTGCCAAGCGCCTCGGCCTGAACCCGCGCAGCCTGATGAAAAATATCCCGAATAAAAGCGAGCCGTGGAAAGCGCCGGTCAGCGTCTGGCTGCATGAAATAGATGAAAAACGCCGGAAGAAAACCGAGCAAAAGCAGAAACGCAAGGAAAAGCCGCAGTCGCCCGGAATGACGGCTCCGACACAAAATGATTCTGTGCCGGAGTCTTTTCTTTATCGGGCCAATTCGTGTTTTGGTTTTCTGCCCGTTCCGTAGACACACGGCTCTTTCAGGTTTTTCAGCACAGATGGCCTTTCGCTTTTCTCCAAAACCTCCGACGCCTGCCGCTGGGTGGGGGCGCGGCTGTCAATATCCAGCAGCGCGTTCAGCTCCGCGAGGCGGGCACTCTTTTGCGCAAGCTCCGCTTCCTGCGGAAACGGCTTGCCGATCTCGGCCCTTGCCGCATCCATCTGAGAACGGAGATTATCAAGCTGCGCGTGAACATTCTGCAACCGTTTCGGCATGTCGGAAAGAACGTTGTCAATACGGATCAAATTGCCCCGCGCGTCCTTGCCCAGCGTGACGCGGTGGGTCATTTGCCCCTTGAGGGTCAGGATAAAATCCTGTCCGAAACCCTCCACGGACAGCGACATGGTAAAGCCCCGGTAGCTTCCGATCTCCATTGGCTCCAGTCCTTTGACCTCCTTGCAGGCTTCCAGAACGGCAGCACCGGCATTGTCCTTGTCAGTCAAGAAATCGTCCCGCACCACCATCCCGGCAAAACCGTCTTTGGGATGCGGGTGCGCTTCCAGCGTTGCCATGTCCGTTTCCAAACCTTTGACGAAACCTTTATTCCACTCAATTTCCTCCGGGAAGTATTTGAGCAGGTTATCCTCCAGCCGGAATTGTTGGCTTTGATGGTTGGCTTTCATGAGTTTCAGCTTGGCCACGTCCATGTCGAGGTCCATCTTCTCCTTGATCCGCTCGTCACCGGCGCACAGGGCCTTGATTTCCGCGTAGGAGAGCGCCGTTTCGTCGATGTCCTCACAGGAGCGGACGGGGCTTTTGCTGGTCATGATCTGCGAGATAAATTTCTGCTTATTCTCCACGGTCTGCCACAAATAGCTGTCAAATGTCCCTTCGGTGACGTAACGAAAGATATGCCCTTCGGGGTTGGTGTTGTACTGTCGGATGATACGCCCGGACCGCTGTTCAAGGTCGCCGGGACGCCACGGGCAGTCCAGATCATGGGAGGCAATCAGAAGATCCTGTACGTTCATCCCGGCCCCCATTTTGGCGGTGCTTCCCATCAGGACGCGCACCTGTCCGGCGCGGACCTTGGCGAACAGCTTCTTTTTCTTCACTTCGGTATCGGCGTCGTGGATAAACGCAATCTCACCGGCAGGGACGCCCCGCGCGATGAGCTTATCTCGGATGTCCGAGTAAACACTGAACGCTTCCGGTGCGTCGGCCTCCGGCGTGGCATCCTGCAAAGCATGAAGCTCCGTGCCGTCCGCGAGCTTCCCTCCGGCCCGGACAGCCCGTTTTTCCTTAGCGGCGGCGTGACCTTTCGGTGTAGAAATGTCGCAGAAAATGAGTTGTGTCAGTTTTTTATCCTGCCCGTCGTGCCAGAATCGAAAAACGTTGTTGACACACATGTTGACCTTGCTGTCGGGATTGTCGGGAAGCATGGGGTTGATGACGCGCTGGTCGAGGCCGAGCTTGCGTCCGTCCGACGTAATCTTGAGCATGTTGTCCACAGTCGGATCGACGGAACCGGAATGGACGGCGGCGGCGCGCTCCGAGAGCTTTTTCACCATCTCCTTCTGAAGCTCCGAGGGCTGCGCGACTTCGTTGTGGTACACGGCCTTTGGCGTGGGAAGGTTAAGCTGGTCGGCGGTCTTGATGTCCGCCGCTTCTTTGAACAGCAGCATCAGCTCCGGCAGATTGTAGAACCGGGCAAAGCGCGTCCGCGCCCGGTAGCCGGTACCCTCAGGAGCCAGCTCGATGGCCGTCACGGTTTCCCCGAACGTCGAGGCCCAGCAGTCGAAATGGACGAGGTTCCGCTCTTTCAGAGTTTCGTATTGAAGATAGCGCATCATCGTATACAATTCAGTCATACTGTTGGAAACCGGCGTCCCGGTGGCGAACACGACGCCCCGGCTGTGCGTGATCTCATCGAGATACCGGCATTTCAGGAACATGTCGCTGGACTTCTGCGCGTCGGTGGTGGAGAGGCCCGCCACGTTACGCATTTTCGTGTAAAGAAACAGATTTTTGTAGTTGTGCGCTTCATCCACGAACAGGCGGTCCACGCCGAGCTGCTCAAAGGTCACGACATCATCCTTGCGGGAGTTGTCGTTGAGCCGCTTCAACCGGGCCTCAAGCCCCTTTTTGGTGCGCTCCAACTGCTTGATGGTGAACTGCTCCGCGCCGCTGTCTTTGAGTTCCTCCAGCCCGCTTTCAATTTCCCAGATCTGTTCCTGGATCAGCCGTTTCTGCCGTTCCAGAGAGACGGGGATTTTTTCAAACTGCGAATGGCCCATGATGATGGCGTCGTAATCGCCGGTGGCGATCCGGGCGCAGAATTTCTTGCGGTTGCGTTTCTCAAAATCCTTTTTGGTAGTGACGAGAATGTTGGCCGAAGGGTACAGCCGCAGAAATTCGGAGGCCCACTGTTCCGTCAGGTGGTTCGGCACGGCAAACAGGGATTTTTGGCACAGCCCCAGCCGTTTGCCCTCCATTGCGGCGGCGATCATTTCATAGGTTTTGCCCGCGCCCACGACGTGCGCCAGCAGGGTGTTCCCGCCGTAAAGCTGGTGCGCCACGGCGTTTAATTGATGCTCCCGCAGCTTGATTTCGGGGTTCATGCCGGGGAATACAAGATGCCGCCCGTCGTATTCACGCGGGCGGCTGGAATTGAACAGTTCGTTATATTTTTTTGTCAGGGTCTGACGCCGCTCCGGGTCTTTCCAGATCCAGTCGCGGAAAGCATCCTTGATGGCCTGCTGTTTCTGCTGGGCGAGGGTGGTTTCCTTGGAATTGAGGACGCGGCGCTCCTTGCCGTCCGGGTCAACGACGGTATCGTAGATCCGTGTGTCCCGGAGATTTAGGCTGTCCTCCAGAATCCGGTAGGCGTTGGCCCGGTCGGTGCCGTAGGTGACGTAAGCCGCCACGTTGTTGTACCCGACACTGCTTTTATTGGAAACAGACCATTCCGCTGTAAACGAGGAATAATTTACCCGGATGCCGCCGCGCACACCGGACGGCGGATTCAACAGTTCCTCCATGAACGGCTGAATGTACTCTTTGTCAATCCAGGTCGCGCCGAGACGCACTTCGATTTCCGAGGCGTCGAGGTCCTTCGGCTGGGCGGCTTCCAGCGCTTCGATGTTGGGAGATATTTTCTCTGCGAGGTCGGGCCTCATTTCCGCGAGGGCTTTCGCCAGCCGCAGCTTGCGGCGCACGTTGCCGGACAGGTATTCGTCGGCGGTCACAAACGGGATATTGTCCAGCTTGTAAAAGGCTTTCGGAACGCTTGCCGGGTCCTGTTCGCCCAAATTGCGGAAGATGACGCCGCGCAGCTCGTCGGCCAGCGCCTCCTGCGTCTTGCCGGTGAGGGAAGCCATGTAGTCCATGTCTACCCGCGCCTTTTCCGCGATGGAGAGCGAGAGCGCTTCCGACGCGGTGTCCACGGCAGTGACGATTTTTCGCTGCCGGATGGTGCGCTTAGTGAACATGTCGGCCTTGCGTTCCAGATTGCCGTCCTCGTCGATCACTTCCAGAGAACAGAGCAGATAGTACGAAGAATCCGCCGCAAACGCGAGACTGTTGCCCCGCGAGTTGATGAGGCCGTATTTCGCGGTGAAAGCGTCGTAGAGCCGGTTCAGCTCCGCTTGCGCCTGAAAAATCGCCGCATCTGCTGTGTATTCATCCAACTGGAGGTTGATGAGCTTCTGCACACAGCCCCGCAGTTCCACCATACCCATGACGCGTGCTTTGGCGGTTTCGTTCAACTCCGGCCGCACCATGCGGGAATTCTCCCGATAATACAACTCGCCGTCTACGACTGTGTACGAGTAGTTTTTCACGTCGGGGTCAGCCGGGATGGAATCGTCGATTTCCTCATCTTCACCGAGATCGGGCAGCTCCGCTTCTTCAATCTGCCCCTGAAGGTGGGCAACCGCCTCATGGAGTTGCTGGGCAAGATCGGCGTCGGGGAATGGTTCGCACGTCGTTTCCATCTTGTCGCCGTACATGCTTTCGTCCCATTGGATAGTCCCAAGCACCATTTCGGGATGATCGGCAAAATAGCTGTTTACGGGAATCCCATCTTCGGTCTGGCCCAAATGAACCCAATCGGGTTCGATGACGATGGGACGGTCGCGCTTTTGAAGAAAGAGAATATCGGTGGTGACTTCCGTTCCGGCATTGGCCTTGAAAGCGTTGCTGGGCAGACGAATCGCGCCCAGCAAGTCCGCGCGCTGGGCGATGTACCGCCGCACTTCCGGAGACTGTTTATCCATCGTGTACCGGCTGGTCACGAACGCGATCACGCCGCCAGGACGCACCTGGTCGAGCGTTTTGGCAAAGAAATAATCGTGGATCGAAAAACCGAGCTTGTCATAGGCCCGGTCGGAAACCTTGTAACTACCGAACGGCACGTTGCCTACGGCGAGGTCAAAAAAGTCTTTCCGGTCGGTGGTTTCAAAACCTGCCACGGTGATGTTGGCGTTCGGATAGAGCTGTTTGGAGATCCGGCCCGTGATGCTGTCCAGTTCCACGCCGTAGAGCCGGGATGCCGCCATGCTCTCCGGCAGCAGGCCGAAGAAGTTGCCGACGCCGCAGGCCGGTTCCAGAATATTGCCGGTTTGAAAGCCCATGTTGCCGACAGCCTCATAGATGGCCCGGATTACCGTGGGGCTGGTGTAATGGGCGTTCAGGGTGGAGGCCCGCGCCATTTCGTATTCCTCGGCGGTGAGCGCGCCGACCAGCTCCGCATATTCTTTCGACCATGCGGCATTGTCCGGATCGAACGCCTGCGGGATGCCGCCCCAGCCGACATAGCGGGATAGCGTTTCCTGTTCGTCTGACGTCGCCGTGCGGCCCTCAGCCTCGATCTGTTTCAGGATGCGGATCGCGGCGATATTGTACCCATACTTGGTTTTCGCGCCGCCCTCGCCCAAATGATCGTCGGTGATGCGGAAATTACGGCGTTCCGGTTCAACCTGTTCTTTTACGGTGACGATTTTTCCGGGGAAAGCTACGCCATTTTCCGGGCGTGGCTTGCCGGACGACTGTGCAGCAGGTTCCGGCGATGTGACTTCTGTTGAAGGATGAATATCATTCCGGTCCGCAGATTCCCGCAGGATCGGCTCATGCAAAAAGCCATCCTGTTCCCGCCGATACAAAGCGCGGAGGATTGGAGAGATTTCTTCCCACCGGGCGCTCCGTTTGCTGTTGTATTTGTCGTGAATATCAACCTCGAAACCCGTGGCAGTGGCAAAGAAATCCGCCGTTTCGCCGGTAGTCAGGTCCATCGTATCGGAAGTACCGGCGTAAGTTTCGGAAAGACGCTGTGCTATACGGGTATTGCCCTCGTTTTCGCGGAAATATCCCGCGATATTCTCCTTGTTCCGCTGTTCCAGCAGGCCGGAAGTCAGAGCCTCGCGCAGATCGGCGTCCGTGCGCTCCAAGTCCGCAGCCAGAAATTCCGTAATGGAGCCGTTCCGGGAATCCCGGCGCAGCAGGCTTTCAAAGTTCTCCCGGCTCTCGACGCGGAAGATGGGATAGGAAAGCGCCGGGTCGCGGAGCTGGACGTCGGAAATACCGATGTCGGTGATCTCAAAGGGCTTATTGTCCAAATATACCGTGTCGCCCACCTTGTAGGGAAGTGAAATGGCGGTGCTGTCGGGAACCGCCCGCTGTAACGCCGCCCATTGCTCGTCGGTGAGCGTTACGTCCACTTCATGGGAAGCATCGCCGTTTCCGATGGTGATGGTGTCACCGGTGCGGGTGATCGGCTGTCCGCTCAGATCGGGCGGCGCTGCCTGTCCTTCTTGTGTGTAAAACCGATTCTCCCGGATGAGCTGGGCGATGCGCCGCTGCACCTTGGGCCAAGGTAAATCCGTCGATGTGCGGCCCACGGTTACGGGAAAGGCCGGGAGATTGTCGCCGTATTCGGCGCGCAGAAAAGCCGCCGTGTCCTTGTCGCGGGCGTGTTCCCGCATATATTCGGCAACGGCGTGTTTGCTTTCGATACTGCCGTTCCACTCCTGAAGGGCGGCGTCAATGTCGGCCTGTGTTGTACCGCGTTTTTCCGGCTTCTGCGTAGAAAATATAGAAAAAGCGGAGGGCTTTTCGCTCTCCGCTTCGTCGATTTTCTGTATTTGTTCCTGTTCCGACGGGAAGAAACTTAACTGTAGATAAGCTCCGTCAGAATCGTTTCCTCGGCCTGCGCTTTCAGGTCGTTCATGAGGCCCACCCAGCGCATCGGGTCGGACGCTTTCAGGCTTTCCGTCACGCCCGCCGATTTCATCAGTTCCGGCATCATGCGTTCCAGCCGCGCCGTCGCCGTCCGCTCGATTTCCAGCAGGTGCGGGTACAGCTTCTCCGACAGCAGCAGGCTGTTGTACAGGACCGGACGGTGCTCCTTCAGGTAATTCTTCCGCATCCTCCCGTATTTGCCGATGCTCTCCGTCTGCTCCGTGATCGTCAGGTCCGGAATCAGGTAATCCCCGTTCTTCGTGTAAGTCAGGCTGTTCTCCATGTGTGGCGCTCCTTTCCGCGAGATGTTCGCGTTCCTGATTTTTAACAGTGACTTCAATTTGCCGCAGCACCCGTTCGCTTGCTTCGCTGACCGCCGTGCCGAGGGCGGCGACGGTATCGGGCGTGTTGAAATCGAAGATGCTCAGAAAATCCTCATGCTCAAAGTATTCGTCGGGGTCGAGGCCGCAGCGGGACAAGACCGCGTAGGTGATACTGACAGAGGCGGCGTTTCGGAACTGTGCTCCGATGTTGAACTCATCATATTCCTCCAGAAAGCTGCCGTCAACGATGTGGAGGATGTCGTACTGATGCTCTTGCCAATATCCATTCGCCAACTGTCCGGCGATCTGCTCCAACTGGTCGGCAAGACCTTTTTCGCCGGAGATTTCATATTCCTGTTTTAACGCCGCCGTAACCGCGTCCTCATGCTCCGGGCGGTACTCCCAAAGGAATGGATGGCTGGAATTTTCCCGGCTTCCTGTGTCGGAAATATCAAAGACATACCGGATTCTCGGCTTGTCGCCGGAGGCGTCGATGAGTGCGATTCCCTTACTGCCGTGCCGGATATACCGGCGCATTTTTTCGTTCCAAAGCTCATA
>ENA-UOOE01002943-UOOE01002943.1-fermentation-metagenome-genome-assembly--contig:-NODE-2943-length-11454-cov-4.076586_pt1 | contig 11454 bp, 10 predicted proteins | sample MGYA00245776_ERZ724021 | MGnify/ENA primary metagenome ERZ724021 (study PRJEB28704, sample SAMN03018321) | fermentation metagenome | biome: anthropogenic terrestrial biome; feature: soil; material...
TCTTTTCATGAAAATGCACAAAACTAGGAACATTCTCCGTCTCTTATTGTCAATAATTATCTACTATGCTATAATATCTCAAATCCGTTCTGATTACAAAGGACCTTACCTGAGTAAAAAGGCGACAGCGATATAACGAATTTCTACATTCGTTCTGAGGAAGATATCTGCCCTTTCATAGCCTGTGCCTGCCGGTACAGGTTTTTTAAATGGGGTCAGACCCTTTTGAGGCCCGTTTTCAGAATTGTTTTACAATATTAGCAACTATTCAGGTGGGCAGAAATGTCCACACACTGACTGTGCAGGTTTTCTTGCTAAGGACTGTCTGCAGACATTTCTATCCGGGGTTTATCCCGGATGAGATGAAGCAATACGGAGTCAAGCTTTCCCGCCTAAACAGTGTCAATAAGATATCACACCAAACATAAGGAGGCTTTATGGATATAGTAAAGGATTCAAGAATTGCCCTGATAGGAATCATTCTCAGCAATACAGACCATGTAGAAGAATTGAACCACTTACTCAGTGAGTATGGCCAATATATTGTCGGCAGAATGGGAATTCCCTACCGGGAGAAGAGCATTTCCATCATCAGTATTGCAATAGATGCACCAGGCGATGTTATCAGTGCACTTTCCGGAAAATTAGGGATGCTGCCTGGAGTCAGTACAAAAACCGTATATGCTAAAACAAAATAGACGCTGTTTTTTATGAGGTAAATGTTATGAAAGATCTTATTGATAAACTGGAGCAGACCAGCTCCTTATCCAAAGAAGAGTGGTCAGTTCTCATCCGGAGCCGCACGCCTGACACCGCAGATTACTTATTTGAAAGGGCTCGGGAAATCCGACACAGATTTTACAGAAAAGATATCTATATCCGGGGCTTGATCGAGTTTACAAATTACTGTAAAAATGACTGCCTCTACTGTGGTATCCGGAGAAGCAACCAAAACGTGCACCGGTACAGACTGTCCCGTGAGCAGATATTAGATTGCTGTGAAAAAGGGTATGAACTGGGCTTTCGTACCTTTGTACTGCAGGGTGGGGAAGACGGGTACTATACCGATGAAGTTATGACGGATATTGTACAAAATGTCCGGAAACGTTTTCCTGACTGTGCTATTACTCTTTCACTGGGGGAGCGCTCCCGTGAAAGTTATCAGCTTCTTTTTGATGCAGGGGCTGAGCGCTATCTCCTCCGGCACGAAACATATGATGCAGAACATTATGGCAGGCTTCATCCCAACTCTCTTTCAGCCGCGCATCGGCAGCAATGTCTTTGGAATTTGAAAGATATCGGTTATCAGGTAGGAACGGGATTCATGGTAGGTTCTCCCTTCCAAACACCTGATAATCTTGCGGATGATATGATTTTTTTAAAAGCACTGAACCCTCAGATGGTGGGAATTGGACCGTTTATACCTCACCATGATACCCCCTTTGCAAAAAGTCCGCCGGGGACTCTGGAACTTACACTTTTTATGCTGGGACTTATCCGCCTGATGCTGCCTCGTGTTCTGCTCCCCGCGACCACGGCTCTTGGCACTATCGCCCCCGACGGCCGAGAAAAAGGGATTTTAACCGGAGCAAATGTAGTGATGCCCAATCTTTCCCCGGCAGAAGTAAGGAAAGATTATCTACTCTACGACAACAAAATCTGCACCGGGGATGAAGCCGTCGAATGCCGGAGATGCATGGAGAACCGGATGAAACGCATCGGTTATCAAGTAGTAGTGTCCCGGGGCGACTCACTGGTTGATATCAATTAGCAAGCTGCGGGGTATTTGACCCTCACGGCAGTTGTCAAATGGAAATGCAAGCATTTCCGCTTGGCTCGTTGCCAGCGGGAATAAAAATAGAATGGAGGAAATGAAAATGTATGATGTAAATTCAAAACGCGCAGATGATTTTATTAGCCATGAGGAAATTTTAGAGACTCTTGCCTATGCAGATGAAAACAAAAATAATGTGTCTCTTATCGATTCTCTCATTGAAAAAGCAAGGAAGAGAAAGGGGCTTTCTCACAGAGAAGCTTCTGTTTTGCTTGCCTGTCCTATTGAAGAAAAGAACCATGAAATCTATGCTTTGGCGGAGCAGATTAAAAAAGACTTTTATGGCAACCGTATTGTAATGTTTGCTCCTCTCTATCTGTCCAACTACTGTATTAACGGATGTACATACTGTCCATACCACAGTAAGAATAAACACATTGCCAGGAAAAAACTTACCCAGGATGAAATTCGCAGGGAGGTAATCGCACTCCAGGATATGGGCCACAAGCGGCTTGCTCTGGAGGCCGGGGAGGACCCTGTGCATAACACTATGGATTATTATCTGGATTGTATCAAAACTATTTACAGTATCAAACATAAAAACGGTGCCATTCGCCGTGTGAATATTAACATTGCCGCAACCACTGTGGGCAACTACCGTCTGCTGAAAGAAGCAGGAATCGGCACCTATATTTTGTTTCAGGAGACTTACCACAAAGAAAGCTATCTTCAGCTTCATCCGACCGGACCAAAGCACGACTACGACTATCACACAGAGGCGATGGACCGTGCCATGGAAGGCGGCATAGATGATGTGGGGATAGGCGTGCTTTTCGGACTGGATAAATATCGTTATGAATTTGCAGGCCTGCTCATGCATGCAGAGCACCTGGAAGCAGCTTTCGGGGTCGGCCCTCATACAATCAGCGTTCCGCGCCTGCGCCATGCCGACGATATTGATGCAGATACTTTTGACAATGGTATTGAGGATGATACTTTTGCCAAAATCGTAGCCTGCATCAGGATTTCCGTACCTTATACCGGCATGATTATCTCCACAAGGGAAAGCCAGAAATGCAGGGAAAAGGTTCTGCATCTTGGTGTTTCCCAGATCAGTGGCGGCTCCCGCACAAGTGTGGGGGGCTATTACGAGCCGGAACCGGATGATGCCAAATCAGAACAGTTTGATGTCAGTGATACGAGGACACTGGATGAGATTGTACACTGGCTAATGAAAATGGGGTATATTCCAAGCTTTTGTACCGCCTGCTACCGGGAAGGGCGTACGGGGGACCGTTTCATGTCCTTATGTAAAAGCGGACAGATTCAGAACTGCTGTCATCCAAATGCACTGATGACACTGAAAGAATATCTGATGGATTATGCCTCCCCAGAAACAAAAGCCCTGGGAGATCAGCTGATTGAAAAGGAAGTGCTGAATGTGCCGAATGAGAAAGCACGTGCCGTTGTAATAGAAAATCTGCGGCTAATCGAACAGGATAACCGCAGAGATTTTCGTTTCTAGTGCACTAGTTTCCAAAAATCATGCAAGAGATTTTATAGGAGGTTCTATATGAGTTTAAATGCCACACCCTCTTCTGACAGAGTACATATTGGAATATTTGGCAGGCGCAATTCCGGCAAATCCAGCATCATCAACGCTGTAACCGGGCAAAATCTGGCTATTGTGTCCGATGTCAAAGGCACCACTACAGATCCTGTATTAAAAGCAATGGAGCTTCTTCCTCTTGGCCCTGTTGTTATCATTGACACCCCAGGGCTGGATGACAAGGGGGAACTAGGCCTATTAAGAGTTCAGAAGGCATACCAGATTCTCAATAAAACAGATATTGCTGTCCTCGTTATAGACAGCTCTGTGGGAATGACCGGGGCAGACCGGGGCATTTTAGAGCAGATTCAGAAGAAACAAATCCCTTATGTGATTGCATATAATAAGGCTGACCTGGCTGATGAAGACTTTGAAATTCCTCCCACAATTTCCGGCGTTTTTAATGATATTCCTGATGTTCCCGCAGGTAATATTATTGCAGTAAGCACTGTAACAGGAAAAAACATTTATGAGTTGAAAGAATTGATTGCACGCCAGGCTCCTGTGGAAGACAAAAACCGGCGGATTGTAGGGGATCTGATACACCCCTCGGACTTTGTCATCCTTGTGGTTCCCATAGACTCAGCTGCTCCCAAGGGGCGGTTGATTCTTCCGCAGCAGCAGACTATCAGGGACATACTGGAAGTCAATGCAGCCGCAATTGTTGTCAAGGAAACTGAACTGAAAGAGACTTTTACGCGGCTGGGGAAGGCTCCGGATCTTGTGATAACTGATAGTCAGGCATTTGCCAAAGTATCTGCAGAAGTGCCACTTGAAGTCCCTCTGACCTCCTTCTCTATTTTATTTGCCAGGTACAAAGGCAACCTGGAAACAGCAGTAACCGGGGCAAGAACCCTGGATAAACTTGCTGACGGAGACACTGTCTTAATCTCCGAGGGCTGCACACATCACAGACAATGCGATGATATCGGAACAGTAAAACTCCCTCGCTGGATTAGCAAACATACGGGAAAGAATTTAAATTTTGAGTTTACCAGCGGAGTAGAATTTCCAATAGACCTATCAAAATATAACCTCATTATCCACTGCGGAGGCTGCACTTTAAACGAACGAGAAATGAAATATCGCTTAAAATGTGCAGAGGACCAGGGGATTCCCATGACCAACTACGGAACCGCTATAGCACATATGCAGGGAATACTGGAAAGAAGCATCCAGATCTTTTCAAAATAGGTAAATAGGTGAATTGTAAAACAATTCTGAAAACGGTCCGCAAAAGGGTCAGTCCCCTTTCCAGTTCTATGGCATAGGCATTGTTACAATACCATACAAAGTCAACCCGACTCCGGCTAAAAATAATGTTGAGGAAATAACGACCAATATAATAGCCGGTGCTTGTTTTCCGCGTGGAAAAAGTTTGTCTCTATATCCCGGGGTCTTGCTGTGCAGCAGATAATTTCCAATATAGAGGCAGGAAGGGGCAGCGGCACACATCATCATATAGACTCCTGCACTTGCTGCCGGCATCGGCTGATATCCCTGCCCGTTCCACATTTCCATGTTTTTATAAATATTCTTCATACTAAAAAGCAAAAGAACCGGCAGCAAATTATTGATAAAGTGAAAGAAACAATTATAAAACATATTTTCACTTTCCAGCAAAATATAAGCCATCACAGCTCCGCCGATGGCAGTAGGTATAAATCGGAATACGTTCCCATGAAATAAACCAAATATAATTCCACATATCAATATCGCCATCCATTTATGTTCCCGTGAATTCAGACTTTTCAGGAACACTCCCCGAAACACCACCTCTTCACAGATAGCAGGGGTAACTGCAATAATCAGAAAGGCTGCCAAAAACGGTATATCCACCATGGCCTGACTGAGTCCTGCATTCACATCCAGAATGTCCTCCGGGAAGAAAATGCTCAAAACTAGAATAAGCGTCATCTCAACTAGATAAGCACCTACCCACATCAACAGAGTACCGAAAACCCCGGCACCTGACGGTTTTTTCAACGGGAGCAGGTCCCCCGGGCGATGCCCAAAAGCCATGACCAGCCCCAGAGTAACTGCAAGCATCATCCATTCTGCAAGCAAAGTGCCGTACATCCCTATAGGTGCCAGGAACACCGGCGCAATTATAAATATAATAACCGCCGCCAGAACTACGACCAGTAAACCCTGCCAAAACTTGATTTGTTTGTAATCCTTATACATCAGATTCTCCCATCCGGAAATACATCCATTTTCCAGGTGAATTGTAAAACAATTCTGAAAATGGCCCGCAAAAGGGTCTGACCCCTTTACGGCACTGGAAATGTGATTTCCACTTTGTACAAATCTGCATCTGTTGATATTTTCAGCGTTCCGTGCTGCAGCTCTGCAAAGCTTTTGGCAATGGCAAGGCCTAGCCCGGAGCCTTCTGTATTTCTTGATATATCTCCCCTGACGAATCTGTCGGTTATTTCTTCCGTATTGAAGTTCAGCTCCTCCGCAGATACGTTTTTCATGGAAATGTGTACCTGGTCATCCAGTTCGTTCATTTCTACGTATACTCTTGTATGAGGCATTGCATATTTTGTGATATTCACAATCAGATTCTCGAAGATGCGGTAAGTCTTCTGGCTGTCTAGCCATAACACAATCTTATGGTCCGGGAGCGACCAACGGAAATCCAGATTTGTTTCTTTTATTTTACTATCATACTCCAAACCTACCTGTTTTAGCAAATCTACTATATCAACTGACATAAAATTCATCGTCACATTATTACTTGCTGCCTTGCTGATTTCAAACAAATCTTCTATCAGCACTTTTAAACGCAGAGATTTCTGCTCCAGAATCTGAATGTATTCTTTTCTCTTTTCCTCGTCATTTTCAGTTTTCAGTAAATCAGTATATGTGATAATGGCGGTCAGAGGTGTCTTCAGGTCATGTGAGACATTGGTAATCAACTCTGTCTTCATTCTCTCACTTTTTACTTCCTCTTCCACTGCTTTTTTAAAACCGGACTGGATTTTCTTTAATTCTTCCTGAACTGGATTAAAGATTCCCATGTCTGCTTCGAAATTGGAATCCAAATCACCTTCTGCCAGTCGATTTGTTGCCCGAAGCAGCAGCTTGTATTTAGACTGAATATCTTTAAAATACTTTTTAAAAAAGAAAAACAGGACTATAGAATAAATAACAAGAGCTGCGATTCCGTAAAACCACATACTGCAGATAATCAGTAGAACAACAAAATTTAATAATACAATTTTTAAAATAGTACGGTTTGTTTTATCTTGAAAGTCAAGATGAAGCAGCATATCATACTGTTTCCTGCAAAAATGTTTAGTCCGGTTCCAGATTTCCCCGGCCTTCTTCTTTATTCCTCTCCCATACTTAGCTTTTCGTTTTTTCAGCCAGCGAAATATTCTGGCACATAATATTCTTTCTGTCCAATATGCTTTTTTCATGGTAAACATCGCTCCAAGGCAGGCGAATCCCCAGAATACAATGCCAAATACAACAAACCACATCACCACATTGGCAGCAATGTTAACTACAGTGCCCAGCGTATTTGGTTTGGCATTGATTGTAATCAATACCATCTCTGCTACAAAATTTGCCATTCCCGCCAAAATGCCCAGTGCAGTGACAACAATTTCAAAGGGAACTGCAAATATCTTTTTTTCTTCGAAGATACTGCGTTGCTTTATAGTCAGACAAACAGCAGCACAAGCAACAATCAATGCTAATACAATGCTAATCGTGCTGTAGAATTCACTTTCTGCCAACCCTCTTACTGCAAGGTATTCAAAATCGCCGCTGTCTTTTATATACGCATTCAACTTCTCCCCTGTTATCCCGTACACTATCTGTACATCTGACGGCGTTTCAACGCCCTGGTAAGGAAAAGGTTCCATACTCAGCAGATTCTGCTCCATTTCATACTGTAATTGAACATCTATCTTGCTCCCGGTCACCTGGACTTTCGAGATTTGTCCGTCATTTTGAAATGTAAATTCCACCCGGAATGCATAGGAAGTGTTTTTCGCTTTTAAATTTCTCAAAACAGAATTACTATTTGTACCCAGCTGGGCAGTGCCCCTTGAATCAAACACCTCATAATCCATATATTTGCGCAGCAAATCAAACCGGCTGTTTCCATATTGCTCCTGCAGCAGTGCTCTGTCTGCCTTTCCTGTCACCTCATTGTACAAAATATAATTCCCGTTTTCCAGATCCCGGCAAATATCTGTCAGAGACTGCTCATATATGATATCGTTTTCCCCGCTCTGCATCTCTCGTGAAAACGCGGGATATGCTGCCACCATTCCCACCGAGCATATAAGTATCAGTATAAAAACGAATGCAATTATCCGTCTACGACTGTTTTTCAATTTTATATCCAACTCCCCACACCACCTTCAAATATTTTGGATTTTTCGGGTTCACTTCAATTTTTTCCCGAATGTTGCGCACATGCACCATAATTGTGTCTGTGTTAATAGCCCTTTCCTGCCAGACCCGTTCGTAAATTTCTTCTGCACTAAAGACATGCCCCGGATTTTTCGCAAGCAGCAGAAGAATCTTATACTCGATAGGCGTCACTTTCACCGGATTCCCATCCACCGATACTTCCACCGTATCCTCATTAATTTCCAGCCCTCCAATTACATGCACGTTTTCTTTCGGCTCCAGTTTTTCCATAAATCTTTTATAACGCCGTATCTGTGAATTTACCCTCGCCATTAATTCCATGGGGGTAAAGGGTTTTGTCACATAATCATCTGCACCCAGATTGAGACCTGTAATTTTATCCACCTCCTCGGATTTTGCAGATAACATAATAACCGGAAAATCGTATTTTTCCCTCAGTTTCATCGTCATCTGGATCCCATCCATGCGGGGCATCATAATGTCCACAATAGCAAGATGAATCTCTTCTTTATCTATAATTTCCAGTCCCTCTATGCCGTCCGCTGCCTGAAACACCTTATATCCCGTGGCTTTGCAGATAAATCTGGACACCTTCTCTAATTTCCTTGTCATCTTCCACAATTAAGATATGATTCGTTTCCATAATTCCCTCCTGATTCATCCTGTCTAAATTTCTTCTATCAGTATATCACATGATGTAAGGGACAAAAGGTGTTTTGTCTACCTCTCCATAATTGTGCGCTGCAACAGTTATCGTAGAAAACGGCAAAGGTATCACATATTTATCCCATCTCCTCGTGAGGCGCAGCTTTGAGGAGTAAGAAACTGTAATCCCTACAAAATCCTCCTGTACCTGCTTTGCCAGGTAAAATGCCAGTTTTTTCGGCTCATGCCTTGGACCCAGAGGACCGTCCAGAGCAACTGCCATACACCGGGTACTCTCATATGCATTTTGCAAAACAGTTTTCAGTGCTCCAAACCCTGCAAATCCATCGGACACCCTGATTGCATGCCCTCCGCAGTGCTCTATTAGCTTTTGTATATAATTTCCTCTTTCGTCAGCAGTCACAATCACATCCACGGGATTTGTCTGTTTTGAAAGTTCTTTCAGCACCAGATTCATAAAAAAACTGTCTTCGTGCCAGAACCCAAATATCTGCCTGCCCCGGCAAATGGAAATTTCAGCCCACTGTATTGTGACGGTCTTCTCAAGAAGCTTTAAATATCCTGTAAATAAAAGTACCAGAATGTTCCGGCCAGCCTGCTTCATCTTCATATACACTCTTCCTTTCTCTTTTTGCTCTCACACACTGCTCATAAAGTTGTTCCTCATACACTGCCAGTCTGGAGGCCTTAAAACGGCCGGCATCCAATTGTGCCTGTTCTTTCAGTTTCTCATAGTTTTCTTCCCTCAATGCCTCTATAATTTTCTGCGTCCACTCCTCTGTATCTTCCTCTGTCATATACCCGTTTTGCCCGTTGACAACAATATCCTCCACCCCTGTGGCTTGCACGGCGACTACGGGACTGCCTGCAGCAAACGCTTCGGCCAGAACGATTCCCTGTGTTTCGGATTTTGACGCAAACAGAAACAAATCACAGGCCCTTATATAATTCTTTATCTTTTCGTTTTCTATATTTCCTAAGAAAAGCACTTCTTCCGAGATACCAAGCCCCTCCGTCATCTGTTCCAGACTGTTTCTCATACTTCCTTCCCCGATGAATAGTACCCTGAAACTATTACCCATTTTTTCCTTCAGCCTTGCAACCCCGCGTAAAATAAATTCAGGATTTTTTTCTTTCTCCAATCGGGACACAGTGCAGAACAGGTGGGTTCTTCCTCCAAGATATTCCTTCCGAAGCATCTCAGCTTTTTTTTGATCCTGTATATAGAATGAATCTTCCAATCCTGTCGGAAATATAACTGTGGATGTCCTTGTTCCTCTTTCTGTTATTATCTCCTGCATACTTGTAGTTGGGGCCAGTACAAGGTCACATTGATTGGTGAACCAGGTTATATATTTCGGTACCAGTTTTTCTTTGCCCAGTCTGAAGATTTCTCTTCCCATAGTTTTACTCTTTTCCATAGAGCGAAATGGACGCAGGTAATGGAGATAATCTTCATATTTTGTATGATAAGTATAGATAACCGGCAAATCGTATTTTTTACCCAGATAAAGGGCTACCGGCCCTACAAACATTGGGTGATGCACGTGAATACAATCAAATCCTTTTCTTTCAAAGTCCTGTAATATTTCCCTGATTATTACTTTAGGACAGACCATTCCATTTTCAAGCTTATACGTCCCTGTCTGATAGCGGATGACATCTATATTATTCCCGTCCTTTTCCCCTATCTGTGAGACTGTTTGTTTTGCATCCTCTTTCTGTCCATATTTCGGGGCAAATACAGTCACACGATGTCCACGCTTGGCCAGTTCTTTAGCCTGTCTTTCTACTGATATTGGCACTCCTCCTATAAAAGGGATATAGTTATTCGTCAACATTGCAATTCTCATTCCCTTCAGCCTCCTCATGCTAGTATTTTAATTGCTGCTTCTCCAAAGTAATAGCCCGCCCCTACAAACACCAGATTCCATAAAAAAATCCCAAAAACTGAACTCACCGTATACTTAACAAAATCCATCTGCACCATTCCTGCCGGAATCGATATAAGAGTCCGTACCATCGGGAGCAGTTTACTTACAAACACTCCAATACAGCCCTTTTGGCGGAGCATTTCTACCTTTTCTTCTATGACGCTCTGGTGTTTTGGAAATTTCCGAAAATAAAAGCGCAGAAATCTTGGACCTCCAAGCCTGCCGAGAAAATATAGCAGCCAGCTTCCGGTAAGTCCCGCTGCTACGGATAGTAGCATCACCATTGGAAAGCTTACCTCACCTTTTGCCGCCCATATACCCGCCAAAGGCATGATAACCCCTGCCGGAAATCCGGGCAGATTCATATATTCCAAAAGAACAATCAGATATATAAAAAAGCAGCCATATTGAAAAAAGTATTGAGTCAATGTCTGGATATTCATAGAAACAGCCTCCTTTAGAATTCTGTATTAGAATAAAACAAAATTCTAAAGGAAGCCGTTATAAGAAACTAAAAATTTTCTTAAGATTTCGCACCATTTAGTATTTGATCGATCAGCTTTGATGCTTCGCTTCTTGTAATCGTCTCGGGATTCCAGGTTATTTTAATCCCATTGTTCTGCATAAGCTTTCTTAGGAGCCCTATCTGTTTCTCTGTAGCATGCATTACCGGCTTCTGCTTATAATTAAGCGCCGCCGGTTGAAACAGCTTCGGATCAGTCTCTTCAAAAAAATGGGCCAGTGTCTGATACAATTTTGCAGTGGCAAGGGCATCGTGATATGCCCGGTGAGCTGCATTGTTCTCAATATGATAATACTCGCACAAGGCACCGAGACTCTTTGATTTCATGTCTTTATGTACCTTCTGTGCAATTTTCAACGTATCAATTCCGTTCTTATCAAAAGCCATCCCTTCTGATAAGGCACTCATTTTCATAAAGCTGTAATCAAAAACAACATTATGCCCGACCAAAATATCGTCTTCACAAAAATCGAGGAACTCAGGTATAACCTCCTGTCTGCGTCTTGCCTGCTCCACCATCTGATTAGTAATCCCTGTCAGATGGTGGAGCAGG
>ENA-UOOE01002944-UOOE01002944.1-fermentation-metagenome-genome-assembly--contig:-NODE-2944-length-11451-cov-4.786680_pt1 | contig 11451 bp, 7 predicted proteins | sample MGYA00245776_ERZ724021 | MGnify/ENA primary metagenome ERZ724021 (study PRJEB28704, sample SAMN03018321) | fermentation metagenome | biome: anthropogenic terrestrial biome; feature: soil; material...
TGAAGGTACACGACTCCACATCAGTGAGCAGGTATTTCCGAATCTGCTCCTGTTTGTTTTCATTTCTGTTAGCGATGGCCATTTTTTCCTTTTTTTAATGTTCCTGTAAATATTTCGTTACCCAAGGTTATACGGATGGTATAATCACCAGCCGGAATGCCATTCAGCGGAATAGCTTCAAAACCCATATCATAAACTTCGAAAAAGCTTTGCTTTGCTCCTTTTCTGCCAATAATTTCAACCAATGCACTACCACGGTAGTTCTGTACCATGATGGTGACTACGTTCCTGTAATTGTATGCTTCTACCACTGGCTCCATAGTAACAGCCTGCATGCTGAACATCCGGCTGGTGCTGGCCACGCGGGTGGTGCCACCTTCACGGCTTAATTCAATTTTATCTTCCAAGTCATCTTTCACCTCGTTGCGAACGGTGGATGCGTAAATAAAAGTACTACACAGGGTAATCAGCAATAATGAGAAAATCGTTCTTTTCATTTTTTTTACTTTTACAAAATTCATTGAAAAATCAAAACAACCACTTCAATATATGAAACGTTTCGTTTTATATATTTCAGACACAAAGATAACATATTCAACCCACCTAAAACAATAGCTTCGTGCAAATTTAACGCCTAGAAAGCATCTATAATACTAATTTACTGATTATTACAAAACTTGCTTTTAACGGCCTTACTCGGGGAAAATGGCGGTGTTGAATCCCTTTTCTGTCATTTTTTTCTTCAATTGCGACTTTCTTACCCTGATACTTTCGAGTGTTGTGTTCATAAAAGTCGCCAGTTGGCGATTGTCGGCATCGCATGCGAGCAGCATCAACAATATTTTTTCGTTGGCATTAAAAAAACCTTCCTTGTCGGTCAAGTGGGTGTAGGCATAAAATGTTTCGTCGTCGGTTGCAAGCATCTTGGTGATGTCTCGCAATTCTGCATCGGTGTTTTTCACAATCTTCTCCAGCTCTTTGTAGACCTTGGGATGAGAAGAAATGTATCGTTGGGAGAGCGATTCCACTTCTCCATGGAGAGAGGTGAGCTTGTCAGAGATATGGCTGTAAAGCTGCAACAACCATTTACGTTTACCCGCCTCCTCTTTGAGTATGTTTGCCTGTAACTGCTGCTGCTGCAGCGTGAGTTCGGCCTGCTGTAATTTCATCCGGCTGATTTTCCGTGCTCGCCAGGCATACATTGTGACGATAACCAGCACAATCATAAGCAGCAAAGCCCCAATGATGATGCGAAAACTTTGTTGTCGAGCCCTCAGTGTGGCATTCTCCGCCTCGGTAAGGTCGTATTTTTTTTCCAGCTCCGCAATCTGGGTGTTCAATCGTTCAGTAACTGAATTTTTATAGAATTCAGCCGCTTTTTTTCGAAAACTGTTAGCCAATTCAAAATCAGATTGTTTTTCTGCAATATTCGCTACATTCTGAAAATATAAATGATTTTGCCTGTAAGTGCTATCTTCAATTAACTCTATAGCCTTTTGTGCGTAATACATCGCACTGTCTAATTGACCAAAACCAACGTATCTGTCTGAAATATTAAAATAAACTCTTGAAACGTCCAAGATCTCCTCTTGGGCATTGTAAAGTCCTAATTTTTCTTTTTCACGGTCCAATGCTTTTTCTGGTTCATCTATGATATCATAATAAATTGACTGTGCGTTAAGTATGAAGTAGTCTTTCTCTGGAAGTCTATGAAAAAAATTGGAAAGTGAATCAAGGTATAATTTCCCTTTCTTGAAATCCTTTTGTTGCATTTCATTCCAGTAAAGGGCCAGATAGGTATCAAACACATGAGTAGAATCATTTTCTCTTCGAGCATAATAGAGTGTCTGCTGAAAATAATCGTAGGCATTGGAATAATTCCGGTTGTTGTAGTGGATATTTCCCAAAAAGTAATTGACGAGGTAACCCAATGAAGGATCAGGCGGATAAAGAGAACTCAAAAGCCGATTTGCTTCTTTAAGCGGTTCAAAAACCGTGCTATCCTTCACTCCCATGCGGGTACGTACAATCCCCTGGTAAGCCAGGGAACGGATATAGTTTCTGTTTTTGGGATCGTGTTGCCGGTAATATTCACTGACGGCGTTAACGAGTGAGTCGCTGGTGAAGTTGACATAGGTCTTGTCGTCGGAAATCACCTTCAATAAACCGTAATAAGCTCTATTTGACCGTGACAGATCGTGATAATCGATCAACTGTAAACTGTCCCGTACTACCGAGGGGTGCACATCTATTATCGCATCATACGTAATCAAACGTTGAAGCATATTCTTGTGGCCATTGTTACTGCATGATGTTATCAAAACAAAAGCCATCAACGAGGTGAGAGTCAAAATTAGAGCGCGCTGCATCCCTTCAACTTATCTAAGGTTGCAAATATAACCTTTTCTTCAAGAAAGAACTTCCATTTTGAACAAAAGATATTTTTGGTATTAAGCAGATATTACAAAATCTCCAAAGACAACTATAATATGAAACTACATAGATTTGAATATGGTCATAATGTTATTCCAATAAAACGATAGAAATATTTTATGACTGATTATAATTATTTGTTATAATCAGAGAGCTGGCTCTTCTTATACCTTTCGAAAAGAATCCAGCCTTAATCATCACGCAATTTGCACTGAAAAAGAGATTTATTCTGTGAAAATGTTGGAATGTGTCCGTATAGAATATATCTTTGTCAATTTTATACACAAATGTTAAGTCAATATAGGGGTAAAACTACATATTTCAATTATAAATATATAGCTGCTGGAGAAATGAATATGAGACAAAAAACACTCGAATGTGTTTTTTTAATAAATAATATGTAAAATGTCGTGTATTTTAGATTAATAGCATATATTTGCAAAGCAAGTATGACAGTTTAATTATGTTAATGTAGAATATTCTATTTATGGGAAAGACTTTCATTATGAACCTTAATAAAAAGTTATTCAATTATTTAAAATAAAGATCACCTATCCCGTAATTTTTTAAGCTTTGTTATAGATGTTAGAACTGTATAATGTGACCAATTTAAATGTAGAGTTTATGAAAAGAAAACTAATGTTGTGTTTCTCCCTTTTCTTCTTAGGAATAGGGATTATAACTGCTCAGACACAAGTGCGAGGTACCGTTGTCGATGAAATAGGAGAACCTGTTATAGGGGCGACTATCTTAATCAAAGGAACCAGCCAGGGTACTGTGACCGATATTGACGGTAAATTCGCACTTGCAGCTCCTGCAAATGGAAACTTAATTGTCTCTTATGTCGGAATGCGCACCCAGGAGGTCGCCGTCCGACCAATTCTTAATATCACTATGTCAGCTGATAGTGAAATGCTGCAGGAAGTTGTTGTGACAGGATTGCAACAGATTGACAAGAGACTCTTTACCGGCGCAGCCAACAAGTTGAGTGCCGATGAAGTAAAACTGGACGGTATACCAGAGATTAGCCGGGCATTGGAAGGTCGTGCTGCAGGTGTATCGGTCCAAAACGTATCAGGTACATTTGGTACCGCTCCCAAAATACGTGTTCGCGGTGCTACATCTATTTATGGCAGCTCTAAACCACTGTGGGTTGTGGATGGTGTGATTATGGAAGATGTGACGGAAGTGAGTTCTGATGACCTTTCCTCTGGTGATGCCAATACATTGATCAGTTCCGCTATCGCTGGACTGAATGCTGATGATATCGAAAGTTTTCAAATACTAAAAGATGGTTCTGCTACCTCCATTTATGGTGCTCGAGCCATGGCAGGAGTTATTGTTGTTACTACTAAAAAGGGAAAGGCTGGAACCAACAAAATTTCCTATACTGGTGAATACTCTATGCGTCTAAAACCAGACTACAACAATTTTAATATTATGAACTCCCAGGAACAGATGGGTGTTTACCGTGAAATGGAAGCCAATGGCTACCTCAATCTCGCAGAAACATACCGAGCTTCCAACAGTGGAGTATACGGCAAGATGTATCATTTGATTAACACATATGATGCTACAAACGGGCAATTCGGCATCGAAAATTCTTTAGCCAGCCGCAATGCCTACCTTAAAGAGGCAGAATATCGTAACACTGACTGGTTCGATTTATTATTCAATAATAGTGTATCTCAGAATCATGCAATCAGTCTCTCAAGTGGTACAGAGAAGGCATCCTATTATACATCGATGAGTTTCATGAACGACCCGGGTTGGTCGGAGCAGAGCAAGGTTAACCGTTATACAACGAACATGAATGCGTTATACCGCATTTTTGATAATCTATCTCTTAATCTGATCGGAAACGGTTCATATCGTAAACAGAAAGCACCGGGGACCTTAAGTCAGAACATTGATGTAGTTAGCGGACAAGTAAAGCGCGACTTTGATATCAATCCCTATTCATATGCATTAAATACTTCACGTGCGCTTGATCCTAATACACAATATGTAAGAAACTATGCTCCTTTCAATATAATAAATGAGCTAAACAACAATTACATTGACCTGGACGTGGTTGATATTCGATTTCAAGGTGAATTGAAATGGAGAATGCTACGCAAGTTAGAAGCCTCAGCATTATTTGCTTATAAATACTCTGCAACAAACCAAGGACATCATGTGAAAGATTATTCCAATCAGGCTATGGCTTACAGAGCTATGGATGATGCAACCATGCGTGATGCAAATCCCTGGTTATATACTGATCCGGATAACCCCAATTCATTGCCTGTTACAGTTATGCCGTATGGCGGATTCTACAACGAAACTAAATATGCAATGAATGGTTATGATTTCCGTGCTACATTGAATTACAATGATGTATACAATGAAGATCATATCGTCAATTTCTTCGGTGGGAGTGAGGTCAACTCTGTAGATAGAAAAAACACTTCCTTCGATGGAATTGCCATGCAGTATGAGATGGGTATGCTTCCCGCGTTTGATTATAGGTATTTTAAACAATTGAGCGAAGAGAATGCCCAATATTATGATGTGAACGAAACACGTGGACGACAAGTGGCCTTTTTCGGTACATCTACCTATTCTTATCAGGGAAAATATACAATCAATGGCACCATTCGGTATGAAGGTTCTAACAAGCTGGGTAAGAGCCGAGAAGCTAGATGGCTTCCAACATGGAACCTATCTGGTGCATGGAATGCACACGAAGAGGCTTTCTTTGAGTCACTCATGCCAGCACTTACAAATCTTACATTAAAAGGCTCCTATTCACTTACAGCCGACAGGGGACCTGCCTCAGTAACTAACTCCCGCGTTGTGATAGGCAGTTACAATCCCTGGAGACCCTTTACAGGGGTAAAAGAATCAGGACTCCAGATTATTGATCTGGAGAATAGCGAGTTGACCTATGAAAAAAAGCATGAGCTCAATATTGGAGTTGATCTTGGATTTCTAAACAACAGAATCAATTTTTCAGCCGACTGGTATAAGAGAAACAATTTCGATCTGATTGGTTTGATTAACACAATGGGTATTGGAGGACAAATTACCAAGTTCGCAAACGTTGCAAGTATGAAATCACATGGAATTGAATTTACATTATCAACCAGGAATATTGTAACCCCGGATTTTAAATGGAACAGCAATTTCATATTCTCCAATGCAAAGAACGAAGTAACTGAACTCGATGCAAACACACGTGTAATAGAAATGATAACAGGTACTGGTTTTACGATGAAGGGTTACCCTGTAAGATCACTATTCTCCATGGATTTTCAGGGTCTAAACGATGAAGGATTACCTACTTTCCTTAATGATAAAGGAGAGTTGACTGTTTCGGACATTAATTTTCAGGAAAGGGAAATAAAAGATCACCTGATCTATGAAGGTCCAACCGATCCTACTATCACCGGTAGTTTTGGGAATATTCTGAGTTACAAGAATATCAGGTTAAATGTTTTCATGACCTATTCTTTTGGGAATATGATCCGTCTTGACCCCGTTTTCAGCAACAGGTATTCTGACCTGGATGCCATGCCCAAAGAATTTAAGAACAGATGGACTATTCCGGGTGACGAAGAGATTACATCAGTTCCAGTAATTGCCGATAGGAGGCTAAATGCTCGAGACAGCAGGCTTGACTACGCATATAATGCATATAATTTTTCCAGTGCTCGTGTAGCAAAAGGTGATTTCATTAGAATGAAAGAGATTTCACTCTCTTACGATTTCCCCAAAAGTTTGGCTGCCTCAATGAAAATGAGCGACCTATCTTTGAAACTTCAGGCAACCAACCTATTCCTGATTTATGCCGATGATAAATTGAATGGGCAGGATCCCGAATTCTTTAACACGGGAGGCGTGGCCGCTCCGGTCCCCAAGCAATTCACCCTTACTTTGAGATTTGGACTATAAAATACTATCTGATATGAAAAAAAATATTTCCACCATACTGATCATTGGCTTATTAGGGTTATTGGCATCTTGCAACGACTTTCTCGATACGATGCCCGATAACAGAGCCGAAGTGAATACCGTAGAGAAAGTGACAAAATTGCTGGTCTCTGCATACCCAACGAATAGTGTGACTATTATCGCTGAGATGTCCTCCGATAATGCGATGGACAACGGTGCTAACTTTACACCATACAACCAGGAACAAGAAGATGCCTATTTATGGAAAGATATCACTACAACTGGAAATGATGCACCTAAGGCAATCTGGGATGCACATTATGGTGCAATTGCGGCCGCAAATCAAGCTCTCCAGGCTATTGAAGATATGGGTGATCCTGCTAACTTGCAACCCCAAAAGGGTGAAGCGCTTATCGCACGTGCATACAGCCACTTTGTGCTTTCCACACTATTCTGCTTGCCTTTCAATCCGGAAACTGCAGATATTGATATGGGTATTCCCTACTCTGAAGCTCCCGAGACTCAGGTCTCAATTGAGTACGAGAGAGGAACCATGGCTGAACTTTATGAGAAGATTAATTCGGATATTGAAACAGGCATTCCACTAATCAATGATGCCATTTACTCTGTACCGAAGTACCACTTCAACAAGAAAGCGGCTAATGCATTTGCAGCCCGTTTCAATCTATTCTATCACAAGTATGACAATGTAATCAAATATGCCAATGAAGTTGTTGGACCTAATCCAGCTAACGCGCTGCGGAACTGGGCAGGATATGATCAACTCGCTAGCAATTGGCAGGTTCGTGCTGATGCTTATATAAACTCCAGCGAAACGGCTAATCTACTTTTGCTACCAGTTTACTCAGCATATCCTTATATTCTTGGACCCTACTCCATCGGTCAAAGATATGGACATTCAAGGGATATTATGATGAACGAATCGGTACGTGCTCCAGGCCTTTGGGGTGCATATCAGAATCAATACGCTTTCAATGTGTGGGGACTGGAACAAAAATTTGCGGTACCCAAAGTGGGAGCATATTTTGAGTATACCGACAAGGTCGCAGGTATTGGATTTCTACATGGAGTTTATATCGGTTTTACAAGTGATGAAACTTTGCTTTGCCGTGCAGAAGCCTATATACTGAAAGGTGAATTTGAACAGGGAGTAGCTGACATTAACACCTGGATAGGCAACCGCACCCGTGTGCAGGGGAACTTTACAAAAGAGGATATTGTGGATTTCTATTCGAATATTCCTTATACACCCCTTGGTAACATTGAGTCTGCTTCACAACGTACAGTGAAAAAGGAACTTAATCCGCAGGGCTTTGTAATAACGGAAGGGGATCAGGAGAATCTAATACAGTGTTTGCTGCATATCCGCAGGGTAGAAACCATGCATGACGGCTTACGCTGGTCCGACATCAAGCGATATGGAATTGAAATCGCACATAATAGAGATGGACAAGCTGATGATCTTCTTTTGAAAGAAGATCCGAGAAGAGCAGTACAACTTCCACAGGACGTAATAGATGCCGGACTTGCTGCTAACCCAAGATGATAATTTTGATAAAAAAAAGACTTGTATGAAAAATATAAAATTTGTACTCTTGATAGTTACCGCAAGTATTCTGTTCTGGTCTTGCGGCGAAGAGACGCTCGATTCGAAAAGTATCTTTGATAACGATGAGCAGGTAATGAACGAATTTGACCAATGGCTCTATACGAACTTTACAGTTCCATATAATATTGAGTTCAAATACAGATTCGATGATAAAGAGTCAAACACTAACTACAACCTGACTCCAGCAAGATTGGATAAGTCAGTGGCATTAGCTATCCTGGTGAAACACCTCTGGATTGATGTGTACGAAGAACTTCTAGGTAAAGAATTTCTCTCCAAATACAGCCCTAGACTATTTCATTTGATTGGTTCACCCGCTTACAACAGTCAGGGATCGATCATTCTTGGTACTGCAGAAGGTGGTTTGAAGGTGACTCTTTATAATGTAAATATGATTGACGTTGAAAATCCTGACATTGATATGCTCAATTATTGGTATTTCAAAACGATGCACCATGAATTTGCGCATATCCTTCATCAGACCAAAAGTTACACAACAGATTTCAACCTGATTTCTGCCACCGATTACCAATCGGGGAGCTGGGTCAATATTGGAGATGATGAAGCATTACAAATGGGTTTTGTCTCACCTTACGGAAGTTCTGAAAGCCAGGAAGACTTTGTGGAAGTTCTTGCAGTTTATGTGACCAATAGCGAGGAGTACTGGCAATCAATACTGGAGACAGCGGGAGAGGAAGGTGCTGACAAAATTATGCAAAAGTTCCATATTGTGGAAGATTATTTAAAATCCAGTTGGGATATCGATATTTACGAACTGAGAGAAATCGTTTTGCGTCGTTCCGCTGAGGTTGAGACAATGGACTTAACTTCGATCAATTGACAATATGTCACGGGATAGATATTTTTAATAAATGACAACTAAAAGAATATGAAAAAAAATATATATATAACATTCCTGTTGGGCATAATCCTTTTCGTCTCCTGTAACCCAGTTGAAGAAAATTTGTTTGACGATTCTTCTGATATCAGAATCGAAAAGTCACTTCTCAATACACAAGATGTATTGAAGAATGCTGAGAATGGATGGTTAATGGAGTATTATCCTTCATCTCAACAAACTTATGGAGGGTATAATGTTCTCGCTAAATTCACAGACAAGGAGGTTACAATTGCATCTGAAATTGAGGATTTTGATATTACTGAAAAGAGCTCATACTCATTGAAGCAAAGTGCCGGCCCTGTACTTACTTTTGACACCTACAACGAGATATTTCACACCTTTTCCGATCCGAACAGTTCCAAGTCAGGTCTTGGCGATAATGGTGTTGGTATGGGTGGTGATTTTGAGTTCCTGATCTTGAAATCGACACAGGATTCGGTGATTCTGAAGGGTAAAAAAACCGGCAATAGAATCATAATGACTCCTATCCCATCTGAGACTGATTGGGAATCATATGTTGAGGAGCTACAAGAGGCGTCTGACATGATGACATTCAAAAATTTTGAATATCATGTTGCAGGTCAAATTATTCCAGTGCGTGTATCTTTCCGTTCACTGATAATTACTTATACAAACGAAGAAGGAAATGAGGTGACTCTTACTGCTCCTTATATTCAGACACTGACCGGATATAAACTTTATAAGCCGCTTACCGTATTGGGCGTTGAAGTTGAGGAATTCATCTACGGGAAAGAGGGCGATATGGAATATTTTACACCTACTGGAGGCGTCACAGCCAAGCTGGTAGCTGTATTTCCTCCACTAAACCAGGTGCTGGTATCTGGGAACTGGTACTTCAAGTTTAGTGCCTTAGGTGCATTAGGTAAGACCTATTGGAATAATGCCAAGGTAAACGGTCTTGATGTGATTGGTGAAGAACTCTATTATGCTTACATGGGTCTGGGATCAGATGGCAAATACGGCTTCAATTTCGCATCATATGATGGTGTAGGTCTCTATGGCGGAGCACTTCATTTCACTTATCAATTGAATGGCGACGAATCTGTGTCCTATAAATTTGCACTGGCTGGCTCTGGTGATGGAGTATGGTATTTTAACAATGCCAGATTCAACAATATGATATATCCGTTGCATGGAGGTGCCACAAAAACCTTCACTCTTACTGCTGATAATCTGAAGGATCCGAGCTGGATACTACTCACAGATGATAGCGATCCCAACAACACCATAAAGTTGTATGCAAATCAGGTGATCTGGCCTTTCTCGAATTAATTTATTTTGAGATACACGGCAAATCAAGTAGGAGGAAAACGAAGTAGTTTTCTTCCTACTTTTGTTTTCTTATCTCTCATTATAACTTATAGGGATCACATATCAAAGATATCATTAATACTGCATAATGATCAAATATTCAGTGACATTAGTGACCTACCTATTCCTGATGAACTTAAAGCCACTGCTAAGGAAGTCATTCCTTGGTGCCACTTCGTTTTATCCTCGATTAACTTTGAAGTTGTACAATCGGAAACATAGCGAAGGAGATGTCGAGAATCATCTAAAATGAAGTAATAAGACACACTAAAAGAGGCTGTCTCAAAAGGTAGACAGTCTCTTTTTTTTATTTAAAATTTTCTGCAAAAAAACTATATAAATCGTTGTTATTTTAAATGCTTTTGCTTATCTTTATGTCTGTATATCAAACATATAAGATATGGCTAAACCTAAATTCAAATCTTATAACCAGGGTCAGATAACTCTTTTTCCTCCCAGTTTGGATGAAAAAGTTCCTGAAAACTCACCCGCCCGTATTATTAATCAAATAGTAGATAACCTTGACTTGAGTAAAGTCTTTGACACTTACAAAGGCGGTGGTACCACAGCCTATAATCCACGTATGATGCTTAAAGTTGTTCTGTACAGCTATTTGAATAATATTTATTCCAGTCGTAAAATAGAACAGGCACTCACAGACCGTGTCAGCTTCATGTGGCTATCGGGTAACCAGACTCCTGATCACAACACCATTAACCGTTTTCGTTCTTCTCATTTAAAAGACTCAATACATGAGGTTTTTACTCAGGTCGTTGTGATGCTTGTTGAAATGGGCTGTTTAAGTCTTGAAGTGGCTTATGTTGACAGTACCAAGATTGAATCAAGATCTAATCGTTACACCTTTGTCTGGCGTAAGTCCATTGAAAAATACAAAGAAAGATTAGAAGAAAAGATCCATAAAATACTGGGAATGATTGAAGAAGGTATAGCCTGGGATAATAACCCTGATGATGATCCACCGACACCATTCAACAGTGAAGAGATAAAAAAGCGTGTTGCTCAGATTAATCGGGAGAACAGAAGCAAAGAGGAACAAAAGGCAATTAAAACACTTGAAAATAAGCTTTTACCTAAACTTGAAGAGTATGAGCGCCATTTGGATACTCTGGGCAATCGCAATAGTTATTCCAAAACAGACACTGATTGTATATATTAATTAAGAAGTACCCCACATTTCAATCGAAAAGTATACCACTTA
>ENA-UOOE01002945-UOOE01002945.1-fermentation-metagenome-genome-assembly--contig:-NODE-2945-length-11450-cov-4.197894_pt1 | contig 11450 bp, 14 predicted proteins | sample MGYA00245776_ERZ724021 | MGnify/ENA primary metagenome ERZ724021 (study PRJEB28704, sample SAMN03018321) | fermentation metagenome | biome: anthropogenic terrestrial biome; feature: soil; material...
GAGCCTAATTTCTTTGACTCTGTTTTTCATAGGCTACTTTACACTATCATATTATATTCATTGTTAATGTGACTTTGTCCATTTCTCTAATATAATATATTCTGGTTCATATGAACTGGTGATAGGTTATAAGCAATATTTTTACTATCCTTCTATTGCGAACATAAACTCTCCTTCGGCTGCAACTTCCTCTCCAACATATGCTTTGCCCTCACCTATGCCTATAGAACCTCTAAGTTTAGTTATTTCAACTTCCATTCTTAGCATATCTCCGGGTTTTACTACCCTTTTAAACCTAAATTTATTGATTCCTGCAAAGTAAGGGATCAGCCCTTTGTATTCGTCCTTGGACAATAAGATTACTGCTCCAACTTGAGCAATAGTTTCTATGATAATAACTCCGGGCATTACAGGTTTTTCAGGGAAATGACCTTGAAAATAATATTCATTTATTGTAACGTTTTTAAACCCTATTCCCTTTTTACCTTCTTCAACAATTTCTACCTTGTCAACAAATAGAAATGGATATCTATGAGGCAAGATGTTGGATATTTCTTCAGCATCAATTATTTTTGACACTCGCTCTACCTCCTTAAACTGGAAATATTTATTGATTAATTTAGTATAATACTATATACTAATGATAAGTTTTTTTGTATCATATTAAAATAATAGTAGAAATATTATTATTTTGCAAATTAAAGTTTTCAAGGAGATGATGAAAGGAGTAAATATGGGTACAACAAAATATTTGGAGGTGAAAGATTGAAAAGTTATTCAGTTGGAATTTCCGGTGTGGGAAGCTTCGTTCCAGAAAAGGTCTTAACCAATTTTGATTTATCTCAGATTGTAGATACCAATAATGAATGGATTGTGGAAAGGACAGGAATAGAGGAAAGAAGGATAGCCGCTAAGGATATAGCAACCTCAGACTTAGCCACAGAATCAGCATTAAATGCCTTAAAAGATTCTAAGACCCGTCCGGAAGAAATTGACCTTATAATTGTAGCAACAGCGACTCCCGACCACTCTTTTCCTTCTACAGCTTGTATAGTTCAAAAAAATATTGGTGCAACAAAGGCTGCAGCATTTGATATGAGTGTTGGGTGCACAGGATTCGTTTATGCTCTGATTACAGGTGCAAATTTTATACAAACAGGAGCATATGAAAAAGTACTCATAATAGGTGCAGAAACTCTTTCCAAGATAGTGGATTGGGTGGATAGAAATACTTGTGTACTGTTTGGAGACGGAGCAGGATCTTGTGTCTTGGAAAGATGCGAAGACGGCTATGGTATTTTATCTTATGAGTTAGGCTCAGACGGAAATAACGGCGATGCTTTGATATTGCCCGCCGGAGGTTCAAGAATGCCTGCATCGATAGAAACAGTAACCGATAGACTTCATTCAATTAAAATGGATGGAAAAGAAGTATTTAAATTTGCTGTAAGGGTAATGGAAAAAGCATCTCTAAATGTATTAGAAAATGTACATTTAAAATTAGAGGATTTAGATTTTTTGATTCCTCATCAGGCAAACGTCAGAATAATAGATGCTGCCCGAAAAAAGCTTAATATTGACGAAAATAAAGTGTGCATAAACTTGAATAAGTATGGAAATATGTCTTCCGCTTCTATTCCGGTATCCTTAGATGAGGTCATAAAGAAAAATAGGATAAAAAAAGGTGACTTAATAGTTATGGTAGCTTTTGGAGCAGGGCTCACATGGGGCTCGATAGCAATTAAATGGAATAGGGAGGAATAAAGTGGAAACTAGAATTACAAAATTATTGAATATTGAATACCCTATATTACAAGGAGGAATGGCTTGGGTAGCAACCCATGAGTTAGCAGCAGCAGTATCAGAGTCAGGCGGACTTGGAATCATAGCTGCAGGGAATGCGCCAGCCAATGTGATTGGGGAAGAAATAGATAAGCTAAAGGAATTGACGGATAAACCTTTTGGTGTAAATATCATGTTACTGTCGCCTTTTGCTGAGGATATTGTAGATATGATCTGTGATAAGGGAGTTCCTGTGGTAACTACAGGTGTAGGAAATCCGGGAAAGTTTATAGAAAAGTTAAAACAACATAATGTTAAAATCATACCTGTAGTACCTACTGTATCTTTAGCGAAAAGACTTGAAAAATTTGGAGCAGATGCTCTTATAGTAGAAGGTACTGAAGCCGGTGGTCACATTGGAGAATTAACTACCATGGCAGTCGTACCCCAAGTAGTTGATGCAGTTAATATCCCCGTAATAGCAGCGGGGGGGATTGGTGATAATAGAGGCTTTTTAGCGGCTCTTTCTTTAGGAGCTGAAGGAGTACAATTAGGGACGCGATTTGTGTGCTCTAAAGAAGCAAAAGTTCATCAAAGATATAAAGAAAAAATTATAGAATCAAAAGATAGGGATGCTATTGTAACTGGGAGAAGTACAGGGTATCCGGTAAGGGTTTTAAAAAATAGATTCACCAAGGAATATCTGGATCTAGAAAAGCAAGGTATTGATTTTGAAACCCTTGAAAAATTAGGAGTCGGTAGGCTTCGAAAAGCAGTACAAGAAGGTGATATAGATAATGGGTCATTGATGGCAGGACAAATTTCCGGTCTTATTGGTGATGTCAAAAGCTGCAAGGAGATAATTGAAGATTTAGTTTTCGGTTCCCAAAAAGCTATAGAAAGGTTATCTTCACTTATAGGGGGTGGGGATAATGAATAAATTAGCTTTTATATTTCCGGGGCAAGGCTCTCAATATATAGGTATGGGCAAGGATTTTTATGATTCCATTTATGAGTCTAGGCTTGTATTCGAAGAAGCAGATGAAACCCTTGATATGAAATTAAGCGAGTTAATATTCAATGGAAATGAGGAGGACTTAAGGAAGACGGAAAATACTCAGCCTGCAATGCTTACTACATGTATTGCAATCTTAAGGGCAATAGAGAAAGAAGGAATTGACTGTGAATATACAGCCGGGTTAAGTTTAGGAGAATATAGTTCAATTGTAATGGGAAAGGCAATATGTTTTTCTGACGCCCTTGAGATAGTAAGAAAAAGAGGGATGCTGATAGAGGAAGCAGTACCCAATGGGATTGGCGGAATGGCTGCAGTCTTGGGCTTGGATACCAAGAAATTGCCGCTATTACTTGAGTACTCTAAGGCTTATGGAATAGTTGAGGTCGCAAATTACAATAGTCCAAAACAAATTGTGATATCAGGTGAAACGAAAGGTATAAAAAAATCTTGTGAGAAAGCTATAGAATTGGGAGCTAAGAAAGCAATTCCTTTACAAGTTAGCGCTCCATTTCATACTAGTCTTTTGTCTAAAGCGGGAGAAAAACTAAAAGATGTTCTCGACAATGTGAGAATAGAGGATTTAGATAAAAAAGTAGTATCAAATGTTGACGGAGACATTATCAGATCCAAGGATGAACTCGTTCCAAAACTTGTAAATCAGGTGAGCAAATCCGTACTTTGGCAACAATCAGTAGAGTATATGATTGATAAAGGCGTAGATACTTTTGTTGAAATAGGTCCGGGGAAATCCCTAACCGGATTTGTAAGAAGAATTGGCAAATCTATGGAGAAAGATATAAAAGCTTTAAATATATCGGACTTGGACTCCTACTCTAATACCATCAATATATTAAAGAAAGGAGCGTAGATTATGGATCTAAAAGGCAAAGTAGCACTTGTAACGGGCGGAAGCAGGGGAATCGGAAGAGAAATAGCAATAGGATTTTCAAAACTAGGTGCAGATATTGCAATAACCTATAATTCAAATTCAACAAAGGCACAGGAATTGACAGAAGAGTTAATCAAAAATGGGGTTAAAGCAGTAGCTGTTAAAGGGGACGTAAGTGTAGAAGAAGATGTAAATTCAATTGTGAATTTGGTAGAAAAGGAACTTGGAGGTATAGATATTTTAGTCAATAATGCAGGGATAACAAAGGATAATTTACTGATTAGAATGAGTCCAAATGATTGGGATGAAGTAATGAATGTGAATTTAAAAGGGGTATTCTTATGCACAAAGGCAGTTACTCGAGGTATGATGAAGAAGAAATATGGGAAGATAATAAATATATCCTCTGTGGTTGGAATAACAGGAAATCCCGGTCAGGGAAATTATTCAGCATCAAAAGCTGGGATAATAGGGTTTACAAAATCCATGGCAAAGGAATTAGCTTCCCGAGGAATTCGAGTGAATGCAATAGCACCGGGTTTTATACAGACAGAAATGACTGATATATTAAAAGATGATATTAAAAAATCAATGTTAAATAGTATTCCACTTAATCACTTTGGGACCCCTAAAGATATAAGCCATGTAGTCAATTTCTTAGCAAATGAAGAATCGGATTATATCACAGGGGAAGTAATCAAAGTAGACGGTGGAATGGCGATATAAGTCAATTGAAAATGGACAATGGACAACTAAAAGATAAAAAACAAATCAGAAGTAAACTCAAACAAGTGAATAGTGAATAGTGAATAACAAAAACCAGCTAACAACTAACAGTTAACAGTGAATAACGAAAAAGGCAGGATAATGAGTGCTTGAGTCATGCTGAACGCAGTGAAGCATCCCATATTAGTATGTGCAATGTACAAAGTATGGATCAATCGCTAAAGCTCAGGATGACACGAGCATTGAATTAAGGTTTTAAATTGTCCATTGTCAACTGTCAATTAATTAATAGGAGGATTTGAAATGATATTTGAAAAAGTAAAAAATATAGTAGCAGAACAATTAGACGAAGATATAGAAAAAATAACAATGGAAACATCCATGATGAGTGACTTAGAAGCAGACTCATTGGATGCAGTAGAGATAATTATGGCGTTAGAAGATGAATTTGGGGTATCTATTCCTGATGAAGATGCAGAGAGTTTCAAAAATATAGGTGATATTGTCAAGTACTTGGAATTAAAAATCTCCTAATTATAATAAGGGGGTAAAAATGAAAAGAGTTGTGATAACAGGAATGGGAGCAATAACTCCCATAGGTATAGGAAAAGAAAGCTTTTGGGATTCCCTTATACAAGGTAAATCAGGTATAGGATATATCACAAGATTTGATATAGATAAGCATGAAACAAAAATTGCAGGTGAAGTAAAGGATTTTAATCCTCAAGATTTTATAGACAAAAAAAGTTCAAGACGTATGGATAGATTTGCACAATACGCGGTGGCTGCAACTCACTTAGCTATTAATGATGGAAATATTGCCTTAAGAAACTTAAATAAAGAAAGGATTGGAACTATTATAGGTTCTGGAATCGGTGGCATGGAGACCTTTGAGGTTGAAAAAGAAAAATATATGGAAAAGGGTCCGGATAGAGTAAGTCCGTTGTTTATTCCAATGATGATATCAAATATGGCAGCAGGGCAAATCTCTATGGCCTTCGGACTTAAGGGAGCATCAATAGGTATCACAACCGCCTGTGCATCAGCTACCAATGCAATAGGTGAAGCCTTTAGAATGATAAAATTTGGAATCCTGGATATGGCGGTTACCGGAGGTACGGAAAGCTCTATTACACCTCTTTCATTAGCAGGTTTTAGCTCTATGAAAGCACTATCAACTAGAAATAATGAACCTAAAAAGGCTAGTCGGCCATTTGATAAAGGAAGAGATGGATTTATCATGGGAGAAGGAGCCGGAATTCTAGTAATAGAGGAGCTGGAACATGCTATTAAAAGAGGAGCAACTATATATGCAGAAATCACAGGATATGGGGCTACATCAGATGCATTCCATATTACTCAGCCCGATCCGGAGGCGATTGGGGCAAGAAATGCTATGAAGTTTTCCTTGGAAGAAGGAAACGTGGATTATAAAGAAGTAGGCTATATCAACGCTCATGGAACGTCCACTTATTTTAATGATAAGTTAGAAACGCATGCTATCAAGGATTTGTTTAAAGAGCATGCATATGATTTAAATATTAGCTCCACTAAATCCATGACCGGACACCTACTGGGGGCTGCCGGTGGGGTTGAGGCTATTGCAACGGTATTGACTTTGAAACAAGGTATCATTCCTCCGACTATCAACTATGAAATACCCGATGAGGAATGCGATTTAAACTATACGCCCAATAAAGCGGTAAAAAAGGATATAAAATACGCCCTATCAAATTCTTTGGGATTTGGTGGGCATAATGCAAGTATATTGTTGAAAAAATATTGATAGAAATCACTAGAGTCAAAAATTAATTGATTCTAGTGATTTTTTCTTAATAATAAATAATTGCACAAAATTTTAATGTAATTTAAAACTTATTAAAAATATTATAAAAAGTTTTGTAAGATTCTGGCTGATGTGACATTAGTATATATGAAGGGATAAATATTAATGAGGGGATGCTTTCAATTGGAATTGAAATGGTAGTATGAGGCGAATGAATATAACTAAAGAAAATAAGAAGGGGGTAATTTTTTGAAGAGATTGATCTCGTTAACTTTCGTATTCATTTTTATAACGGCTTCATGTGTATTTGCATTTGCGGAAATTAGCAATGAGCAAAAAAGATTTGTTGATGGGGGAGTTTCGGCAGAAGAATTTCAAGCAAGAGAAAACATAGGAGTATCCACTATAGAACCTAATACAGATTATACCATAAATATTAAATCTTAGGTACAACAAAACCTAGCTTTTAATAAGGCTAGGTTCTATTTTTATGAGGAGGATTAGCAAATGTCAACAACTACTTTGAAAATAATAGCTGTAATATCTATGATTATAGACCATATAGGATTATCCTTCCCAGATATGCCTGTGATATTTCGCTGGATAGGAAGGATATCGGCTCCTTTATTTATATTTTGTTTGGTATGGGGATTTGAATATACAAGTAATATAAAGAAATATATTTCCAGGATGTATATTTCGAGCGTTTTGATGGGAATTTTAAATTATTTCATTAGTGTTCTACACTTAAAAAATTCACGACTAATCGGTATGAATATATTTCGTGTATTATTTATAATTCTAATTATAGTATGGCTATATGATAATTGGGTCAAGCGTCATCCTAAGCGTTATATATATATCGGTATTTTTATTATGGCAAATGATATCTGCAATAATGTTATTCTTATCTTTCCAAACAAAGATAAGAGGGGACTTTGTCGAATATATTTTAGCAGCACTTCTCGGTAGTATGCATTTTTTAGATGGAGGTATATTATATGTAATATTTGGTCTTGGTTTATATATTACTAGGAAAAATAAGATTAATTTATCTATTACCATGTTTGTATTCCCTATTCTATACACTCTTTTATTTTATTTAAATATCATACCTAGAATATTGGGGAAATTAGGTAGAATGGGATTCAGGGATTTGAGTGAATTGTTGGAGATACCATTTATATTTCTGCTTAATTACGTGCTAGGGGGAATAAAAGATAATTCTTTAATGTACGATACATATTATTGGTGTATGATATTTGCATTGCCTTTTATGATGTTATACAACGGCAAGGATATAAGTACTTTTTTTATTTGTTCTATCCACTTCACATAATAGCTCTTTTTTTAATAAGTAATTTGAATGCATTTATATAAACTCGTAAGTTTGGAAAGTCAATTAATGATGAAACGAATTTATAAATGATAATAAAAATATAAGGGCTCACAGAGTAAGTTCTTATTTTTTTGACTTCTAATAAAGTAGTTTTTTTAAATTAAACTCTAAATTAGGAATTGCACAAAAATTTCAATGTAATTTAAAACTTATTAAAAATATTATAAGAAGTTTTGTAAGATTCTGGGTGATGTTACATTAGTATATATAAGGGATAAATATTAATAAGGGAGGATATAAGGATGATAAAAGTATTCGTAAGTAAAGTTAAAATAATCTTGTTAGCTGGGATAATTTGCTTGATTTGTTTACCCAGTATTGGGTTGGCAGATAATCAATTTGGGGTAATACCTTTTGCCAGCAAATATATTTCTTCATATAGTGTAGAGATAGAAGCTAAAGAAAATGGACAAGTAGAGATATACGCAGAACTATTTACTACAAAAAGAGTAGATAAATTAGGCTTTGAATATATAAAAATCCAAAAATATGAAAATGGTATATGGAGAACATTAGAAACAATAAATGAAGATGTATATAGATACAATTCAACAACTGCAAGTTATTTATCTACATATCAGGGGAAGACAGGAGAAACATATAGGGCATTGGTCAAATTTTATGCAGGAGATGGTAGTGGCTCAGACACAAGGATAGGATATTCTAATTCAGTAACTGCAAAAAGATAGTAAACTAACAAAAATGTAATTAGCTTCATAAGGAATTTACACATAATAAATAAGGAGGTGATTTCATTAAGAACTAGAGTGACCACAAAAGTTGAATGCTAGAGATTAAATGGTGTGGTTGAATTAACAATAGGAAATGGGAGGTTATATTGATGTTTAAAAAATTTCTAAGTTTAAGTCTATGTCTATGTATTTTATTAGTAGTGGTAGCATTGCCAAATGCAGGATTTGCTATCGGTGATGATATCAAACTAGAAGATATTGAAATCAATTCGGAAATAATAAAAAAATATATGGACAAGTATGTTGATGTATCCGTAGATATAAACCTTGAACTTGATATAGGGTATATGATTATAACAACAAGAGGGTGTAAAGACAATGATAATTCTTCTTTTAATATTGAAACTGAACCGATAGGTTCTGATTTGGGGGAAATTACCGATCCTAACTCTTTACCTGAAAAAGAAGCTTCGGAGGCATTTAATTGATATTTCATTTGGTGGAGAACTAGTAGGAATTGCAGCCTATGGCAATATATTGTATTATATTATTGATTACAGAAACCCTATGGCTCAATATATGAAGTTTGCCGAAATATATTCATATGATTTTGGGCTAAAAATAAAAAAGAAAATATGTGCCAAATTTTGGGGCTACGAAGTACATGATACAAATATATTATTGAAGAAATATTAGATAAGATCATTAGAATCAAAAATTAAGCGGATTCTAGTGATTTTTTCAGCTGGGAAATATTCTTAATAATAGATAAGATACCAATAGCTCTAGTTTGGTAGATAATAAAAACAGGAATAGGGATGCTTAAATTCATTGTTGGGGACACATAAGGGGTGAATCTAATGAATAGAAAGAACGGGATGGTTGTACCAGACTGCAAAGAATCTAGTAAATAATGCCGTTAGAAAATATCATACAAAAAACAAATATATATATCCTGTAAATGAAAAATTTGCTTATTTAAATACAACCATTGAAGATGAATTGGACAAGATATATGAAGATGAAATTGATATAGATTATTTAATGTGTGACGTGTTAAAACAACTTAAGGATAAGGATTATCAGTTTTATGACGACTATTTTATAAAAAATTCAACAGTATGTGAATTGGCGGAAAAGTATAATATATCAATATCTGCAATTTATACAAGAATACATAGATTAAAAATTAAAGTACAAAAAATAGCTAAAAATTGCATCTTGGATGAAATCAATCAATCTTTGGAATAAAAAATTGTAAGATTTATTGGTTAAAGACATTAGTATATTGGAGGGATTGAATTGAAAGATATAAATGATGAATTTCTAAAAATAATATCAGCAAAGGAAAACAAGGACGCAATAAGAGACAAGATGTATAGAAACACATATGAAGAGCTAGAAAAAGACGATATAGATATAGATACGGCTTTAGTTGATGAGTGTATAGAAACGGTAAAGCTAATTGACGATATAGAGGATATTCCAGAGAAAAAGATTCAAGAGATGAATAGAAGGACAGAGCAAAGGTATAAACAATTGGAGTCAAAGATAAAAAAGAAAAGACTATTTATGAAAAATTTCAGAAAAATCGCAGCATCATTTGTTATACTACTGCTTATAACCGGTGTTGTAGCAAGCGCCAATGGATACAACATACTTAAAACGATAACTAAGTGGGGAAATGAAATATTTTACTTTAATGTAAAAGGTGATGTAAGAGGTAGGGAAAATGGAAAAGATAATAATAGTGCTAATTTAAACGGACTTGTAGATAGTAAAATTTATTATAATATAGATGACGCAATAAAAGATATAGCACCTAAACCTATATTACCTTCTTATATTCCTGTAGGATATACTCTAGAATATATAGAAAGGACAGACTTAGATAAGAAGGTTCTACTGTCTGTAGTTTATTTGAATCAAAATAAAGAGTTGCTTATTAATTTGAGCATCAATAAAGGTGATGAAAATATAAATTATAATTCACTTATAGAAAAAGATTCTTCCGAAGTAGAAATCTATAAAAAAAATAATATAGAACACTATATAATGAAAAATTATGACAATATTCAAGGGACATGGGTATACAATAATACAGTATATTTGATTATAGGAGAAATATCGATGGAGGAAACTAAAACTCTAATTGACTCTGTCTATAATTGATAATTTAAGATATTTCGTAATCTTTTGGACTTACGGGACCATTAGACCCTGATGACCTTCATAGCTTTCTCATAATCATCTCTATGAACATAAATATGGTACTCGTAATCGTATTCAATTTTTTCACCAAATGTAGATCTGTAACTTCTATTGGCGCCAAAAAATTTTGAACCATGAGGATTTACAACTCTATATATATATCTTATTTTATTTAAATTAAGTATTTCTCTACATTTATTAAAATTCTTCATTGAATATCCTATAAAGACTTCTTTTCTATTCCATAAACTAATCATTTTCACACCTCCGGTATGATGAATAGGAACTACTCTAATAATAACATATTTTTAAATCTTTGTAATATTTGCAGTAAAAGCATAACTTTTTTCGTTAATATTAATAGGATAAAAATATTTTTAAAAATATTTTTAAAATTGTGTCCCGAAAATGATGTTTAAATCGTTATATATATAAAGAGTATTGGTTGGAGGGATAATTAATGAAAAATAAAATGATACTATTGATAATATTTTTGTTCATTTTAGGTTATCTTGTTGGGTGTGATAATTATTCTATGGAAGAAAAAGAAGTGATAGATATCATTAAGAGCTTTTATTCTGTACAATATGAGGCATATTCTAGTTTTACATACTGTGATGTAGAACCTTTCTTGGATATGAATAAGATTCAAAATAAGAATAAAGTTATTGCGTTAAAAAGGCTCATAATTGAAAATAAATATTTGGAAGACATGAAATACTGCTATATCGATAAAAATATCTATCCAATAAATTTTATAATTAAGAAAATAAATATAAACGGAGATTTTGCCCAAATAGATTTAGAATTGGAATTGGAGGAAGAAAGATATTACCCCGAATTTATATCTAGTGGAGAAAATTTATTTGTTTTAAAGAAAATAAACGGAGATTGGAAGATAGTAAACCATGATTATGCAGGTTTTATTAATTTTGAAAAGTCATGTA
>ENA-UOOE01002946-UOOE01002946.1-fermentation-metagenome-genome-assembly--contig:-NODE-2946-length-11445-cov-3.033099_pt1 | contig 11445 bp, 10 predicted proteins | sample MGYA00245776_ERZ724021 | MGnify/ENA primary metagenome ERZ724021 (study PRJEB28704, sample SAMN03018321) | fermentation metagenome | biome: anthropogenic terrestrial biome; feature: soil; material...
TTTGGTACAATCAAGAAAAGCTAAACAGGGGGCGAATTATGGGACAGATAATTGAATTTATAAAGGAAAATAGGGAATATATTGAAAATTTTGTTACCCGCAGTACTTAACTTTTGGATATCTTGGACAGTACATTTCAGAAAATGATAAAGAATCTTCCGTGGATAGATTAGTAAATATTTACAACAGTACTACGGAAGTGCAAAGAACAAAGGAGAAATTGATATGCAGTCAAAAATAACAGTAAGCGGGAATATTATTAGTGAACTTTCTGAAAAGATACCATCAAATATTATTGCATTAAATGAATTAATAAAAAATGCATATGATGCAGGTGCATCACAGGTTAAAATATCTTTGAATTCATCGATGAAGAAATTGGTAATAGTAGATGACGGAGAAGGTATGGACAAGGCTGATATAGATGCTTTGTTTCATATTTCAAGTAGTAATAAAGTTTATGGAAGTTATAATGAAAACTACAAAAGATATACCCAAGGCTCGAAAGGACTAGGGTTTTTATCTGTATTTAAATTTGGAAGAAATGTCAAGTGGGAAACAAAAAAGGATAAGGGATATCAATTTGGGTTGAATTATGATGATTTAAATAGTCAGTTTGATATTGCAGAGTATTCGATAGAATTGGCAGAAGATAAGAACATAGCAAAAGGAACAAAAATTGAAATTAATGTTAGTGAATACAATATAAGATCTCTGGTGGATTTTTAATTAAGAATTTACCTAAGAATTTATTTACGAGATAACATATTTTGAAATAGTAATGCAGACCCAAAACCCCAACAATTCAAGCATTTGACAAAGAAAGATACTATGAAATACACAATATCTTACGTTCGGGACGTAGAGGTCGCGTGTTCGAATCACGTCACTCCGATTACTGAGAAGTCAGTAAATACAAGGGTTTGCAGAGTCTGCAAACCCTTGTATTATGTTCAGCCTAATTTCTGCCTTGCGGTTTTGCCTAACGAAATCCATCTTTTTCAGGATGCCAATGTAACAGGGGACACCAGCTAAAAAACGGAATAAACAGCGACAAATTACTTTGTATCACTCCAAATTAAAATTGAATAAGAAAATTAACCAAAGGCAACAAGAAAGGAAGCTGGTTTTACTCAAATATGAGAGCAGGACTGCTTTCTTTTTGTACAATAGGAAAATTCTATATTTTTTGCATGCTTTTGAAGTCTGGCAATTGCATTTTTGAAATTTTTATGAAAAAGGAAAGGAGGCGTGGGAAATGAAAAAACGGGGAATTCAGAAAAAAATCTTAATTACAAATATTATGGCTATCGTTATTATGACTGTTCTTATGTTTGTTGCCTTTACCGTATATTATGTGTTTGAGCATCACAGACAATTTAATGAAACGACGACCCACAAAACTGAAACTGCTGGTGCGGTCATTAATCAGATTACAAATATAGCAGATAACACGGGCATACAGCTGGGGAACAATCCTTATATTAAGGAAATGTTAACAGAGCTTTATTTTGATGATAACCCTTCTAATTTTTTCCTTGATGAGCATGTAGAAGAAAATACAATTATTCAGTATCTTCTACCGTTTTTAATCAAGCAGGATATGATTTACCGAATTTGTATTTACAATAATCGAGGGGATTTCCTGGCTGGCGGAACAAGCGTTCTTTCCGGAAAGGTGAATACTTTTTTACAATCTTCAGATTTCAAACATATTGAAGAGATGTTTTATAATACACCAGCAACTCGTATTTATGCCTATTCAAGTAATGATGCTCTGCAAGGTAATCGTCACAAAACCTCAGGGTATATTCGCATTATCCGGCCAATCCGTGATACAAATGTTATTCATGTTAATCCCATGGGATATATTGAAGTGCAAATTTCTACTGCGGGTATCCTAAATCAACTTACCGAGTTTGATAGTGAGGAGATAACAGTATATTTAAATAAGCAGAAGCTTTTTGCCAACGGAACAACTTTGCCGGAACGTAATACATATAAAGAAACTACAGAATTAAATAATGGCTTTAGCCTGACACTAAAAAGTCACAATTCGGATGAAAATAGGGTGGTTTTTTTCACAATGGGATTCCTACTTCTATTGCTGTCTTTTCTTGTCTTTTCCTTAATTACGATACAACGGCGGGCTATACTGAAAATCACGGCTCCGTTGATTAGTCTCTTCACTAAAGTACAGGAAGCCAGCTGGGATGAGGTTCCTAAAATCGCAGGAATTGCGGCAGAAGATGGGGATTTTGATGAGATTTATGAACTGCAGAAATCATTTGACTATATGCTGGAAAGTCTCAAAGACACAATGGAAAAGAATGTTATGATGCGTACCGAAAAGATCAATGCCCAGATGCTGGCACTGCAAGCCCAGGTGGATCCGCATTTTATTCATAATACCTTAACAATCATCGGTGCTTTAGCGGAAGAAGGAGACGGTGAGAAGGTCAAAGAGTCATGTCAGAGGCTCTCGGATATGATTCGTTATAATTCGGACTATAGTATGCAGAAGGTTAAAATTTCACAAGAAATAGAGAATACTCGGGCATATATGGAGCTTTTGAAGATTCGTTATGAAGAGGCTTTTCAATATGAAATCAGAGTACAGGCTTTGGCAGGAGTTGTACAGGTTCCTAAGTTTATACTTCAGCCGATTGTTGAAAATGCGTTAAAGCATAGCTTGAAACAGGCGGAGTATCCCTGGATTATCAGTATTGATGCTTATTGCCAGGACAAAAAGTGGTACTTAAAAATAACCGATAACGGTGTTGGTATTACTAAGGAGGCAAAGAAAGAGGTGCTGGAGCGATTCCACGAATTGCAGAAACTAGTAGCAGATCACCTGCTAAAGAGTATGAAAATTGGGGGGTTTTCGCTAATCAATACATTAACCAGAATGTACATCTACTATGGTAATGAGATGGAATTTCAAATAGATAAGAATGAAAATGGCGGAACAACCGTTATATTGGGAGGCAAGACAGATGCGTGAAATAGTAGTTTTAGTAGTTGAGGATGAGCGGCCCATCAGCAGAACAATCTGTCGTTCAATTCAAAATGCCAATCCGAAGTTTGTGGTCCGATACGTGGCATATAACGGCAGCGAGGCAAAAAAAATTCTCGACAGCGAGAAGGTTGACATTGCATTTCTTGACATTAACATACCAATCTACGATGGCCTTTGGCTGCTTGAGTACATGAATAAACGAGGACTTTCCACGCGGGCTGTAATGCTGACAGGCTATCAAGAGTTTGCATATGCCCAAGCCGCCTTAAAAAACCAGGCGTTTGATTATTTGCTGAAACCGTTGAACATGGATAGCTTGACAGAAGTTCTAAACAGACTTGAAAGTGAGGTAGAAAGAACCTTGCTGCAAGAACAGCTTGGAATTACAGAACAGCTGCCAAGAAAGTTATTTCAGAGTAAAGATGAGTTTGGCGATGTCTGCTTTATCGCTTGTATTTTTCTTGGAGGAACAGCATTGGCACCCTTAACAGCAGGTTCATTATTGCAACTTGAAAGGGCAGATGAGTATATCAATATCTTCTTACAAAGGACTGTTGGAGAATCGAAGTACTGGCTATGCAAGGGTCATGCAGAAACAGAACGTATTTTGTTTATCCACAAAGATGATTTAGATTACTGCAGGCACTTAAAAGTATTGGTTTCTGAAAAGCCTGCGGATCTTTTACCTGTGACTTTAGCTGTCAGTAAAGAGAAGGTAAGTATTAACAAAATTGCTCCTGTTTATAAAAAACTCAAACAGATTGCAGCACACAATATGAGGTATGCGGTGGACAGCTTTCTGTCCAGCAATAAAAATATAACTGTACAGACAGATGAAAAGTTGGAGTTCTCGTTATCTAAAATTACCGGTAATACAACGCTTGAAGGCCTCTTAAGTATTTACGGAGAAATTGTAAACAATTGTAATACTCGGGAAATGCTGCTAGAGGCAACCAAAAAGTTTATTATTAAGGCTGTTGAAAAGTTACCGGCTCATATAGACTACATTTCCATTGAGAAGGAACTGTATACTATACTGGAAAACACATGGGACTATGATGTTTTACAAAGAAGTATGCAAGCATTGCTAAAAGAGTGCTTCTATCTACATCGTGAACCCAGAGAGAATAAAGCAGAAATTGCCGATGAAATACGTCATTATCTTGAAAAAAACTATATGTATACTTTTTCCAACAAAGTGTTGGAAAAAATCTTTGGTTATTCTTCATTTTATCTACGCAGCATATTTAGGGATATTTATGGAAAGTCCCCCAATGATTACCTGCTGACTGTTCGAATGGAAAAGGCGAAACAGTTATTGAATCAAAAAATTGCAGTAAAAGATGTTGCTGAAGCGACAGGATATAGCGATGCTCTTTATTTTTCTAAAGTGTTTAAAAAGCACTTTGGCTATAATCCAAGTGAGCATCCACAGTAAATTTCGATTTTTACATGTTAGGGTTGCGTAATTTACATATCAATCAGAACTTTATCCGCCTATAATGAGTACATGAATAAAAAGGAGGAAAAAGGCATAAAAAAAATTATGAAGAAGTTACTAGCCATCGCCTGTATCACCGCTCTCACTGGAACAATGGTTATCGGTTGTGGAAAAGCGGCAGAGACAAAGTCTGAGTCAAAGAAGGAGGAAAAAATATCCGTTATGTTAGTGCAGAGCCAGAATATCGACGGGCTTCAAGAGATGTTTGCCAAGCTTGAGGAGGAAGAGGGCATTAAGATCGACGCACAGGTCATTCCGGATGATCAGTATGTAAAAATGGTACAGATGAAAAAGGCCTCCGGTGAGCTGCCGGATGTGGTGCAAAATAATGTGCCGCATATTTTTAATATTCTTGAGCCTGAAAAAGATCTGTATGATTTTTCTGACGAAGAATGGGTGAGCCAGCTTGTGCAACCTGATGTGTCGCAGTTTAACGGTAAACAGTATGCCTTTCCATTAAAAGCAAATCAGGGTTGCCAGAATGTGATATACAACAAGGATTTCTTTGATAAGAACAAGCTGGAAATACCAAAAACACCTGAAGAGTTTACTCAACTATGTGAAGACATTAAAAAGCTGGATGTAACGCCGATTCTTATGGCCAGCGATACATGGGTACCGCAGATGTGGATGACAGCCGGGTTTGCCAGAGCAATGGGTAGCGATGAAGCGTCAAAGGAGATGACGGAAAATATCTTTAACAAGAAGAAGACATTTGCCGATTATCCCCAGCTTGCTAATGTTATAGATGAATTGTTGGCTTTAAGAGACAAGGGTTATTTAAATGATGACATTGCATCCTTAACGTGGGATGATGCATGGGTTGAGCTAAGTGATCAAAGTGGCGCAATGCTCTTTGGCGAAGGTTTGACAATTGGACAAAATCAGTCCATGTTCCCAGATACGCACTTCGGTGTTTTTAATCTGCCAGTTGATTACGATGCACAGGATTTACTCTGCTTGTCTAAATATACTTCAGGTTTCGTTGTTCGTAAAGATTGTGAGCACATTGATGCAGTCAAAAAGATGTTTGATTGCTTTGCCGAACCGGAATATCTAAATCTCTACTTTGCCAGTGCTCCTGGCTTTCCGGCATTTAAAGATGTAGATGGCGGTGCGGTACAAAAAGACGTGTATGAGCTTTACAACTCTCATCTTGAGGATGACAAGCTGGTTTCAGAAATGAATGTCGTCTGGGGCGAAGTTGAGTCTCTATTTAGCGATCATCTGTGGCCATATTATCTGGAAGCTCTGACAAAGGATGATATTGACGGCCAACAGGTAATGGATCGATTTGAAAAGGATATCGACAAGTTTATGGAACAAAATCAGAAAGAAGAATAAGCGTATGTCAAAAAAAGCTATAAAAATGTCCGCACAGCATAAGACCTATCCCTTTTGGCTGTCAATTCCGGCTTTATCTGTCTACACAATATTTGTTATTGTGCCAATTGGCATGAGCTTAGTATTATCCTTTACTGATTGGAACATCAGAAGATGGGATGATCCAAAGTTTGCAGGATTGCAGGCTTTTAAGGAGGTTATAAAGGATCCGGATTTTGGCCGAGCTGTCTTTAATACCTTTCTCTTTGCCGTTTTAACGACGATATTAAAGATTGGCCTAGGGCTGATTCTGGCCTTGGTATTGTATAAAAGCTTTAAAGCTAATAGCATTTTCCGGACGATTTTTTATCTTCCCTGTGTACTAAGTATGACAGTTATCGGCGTATTATTTACCTCGATTCTTGCAAAAAACGGGTTACTGAATAACATTCTTAATCTGCTGGGTCTTACCACCTGGCAGAGGGAATGGTTAGGACAATATACAACCTCTATGGCTTGGGTTATTATTATTGAAAGTTGGATGTGGGCCGGTTTCAATATGTTTATTTTTATCTCCGGCCTGCAGGCAATTCCACGGGATTATTATGAAGCCGCCAGTACTGAAGGCGCAAGCAGTTGGAAACAGTTTACTAAAATCACCCTGCCGCTTTTGGTACCGGCAATTACTGTTAATGCCACAATGAATATCGCTGGAGGTATGAAAGTATTTGACATTATATATATATTGATGAAAGGTGGTCAAAGCACTGATACACAAGTGCTCAGTACATATGCTTTTAAAAGTTTCAGTGTTGGATATCTGGGCGAGTCAAGTGCTGCCAGTATTATCCTGACAGTACTGGTTATTCTTGTTTCCTTCTTGTTGAATTATTTTTTTAGAAAGAGGGAGGTGGAAGTCTGATGAAAAAAAAGAATAATCCGGTAAAAATTTTAATTCTGACAGTGGTGTCCTTTGTTTATCTGATTCCGATTTTCGTGATGGTACTTGGTTCCTTTAAGACAAAAGGCGAGGCAGTTCGTTTTGATCTTTCTTTACCGGAGAAGTTTCAGTGGGCAAATTATGAATATGTTATCGAAAATGGACATGTCATTACTGGATATATGAACAGTATCCTGATAACGACCGCTACCACTCTAATTGTATTAATATTCGGGGCATTGGCCGGAATCTATGTTGGACGCCGCAAGGGCAAGCTGGTTGATACTGTCTATAATTATTTTATTCTGGGGCTTACGGTTTCATTGCAATTGGCCACAACATTTGCCTTGCTAAAGTCATTAAATATTTACGGAACAAGGCTTGGAGTAATCCTTATTAATGCTGGCATGCAGATGCCCTTTACGGTGATGACATTCTCAAGTTTCATTAAAGGAATTCCCAGTGAAATTGATGAGGCAGCGATTATCGACGGATGCGGATCACTAAAATTGATTTTTTGGGTTTTGCTGCCGGTAATGAAGCCAATAATGGTTACAAACCTTATTGTGACGGCGATTAACACATGGAACAACTTCATGGTGCCACTGTTCTATCTGGATTCGGCAGAAAAGTGGCCAATTCCTTTAATGGTCTACAATTTCTTTGGCCGTTATGCACGCAATTGGAATTACGTTTTTGTGATGCTGGTTATTACCATTTTACCAATTGTTATCTTGTATCTATGCCTGCAAAAATATATTGTTGAAGGAATGACCTCAGGATCGGTCAAGGGCTAGAATACTCAATCAAGCGTATAAGTCTCAAGAAAGGAAACAAAATATCAAATGGAAAAAAATGAGAGATTACAACAAATAGATAAGGTTATTGGAAACGGTCCCTTTAAAGACTCGTGGGCATCGTTATGTACTCATAACACACCGAAATGGCTAAGAGACGGAAAGTTTGGAATATTCATCCACTGGGGTCTTTACAGTGTACCGGCTTTTGGAAGCGAGTGGTACCCCCGTCATGTATATCGGAAGGACTCTCCGGAATATCGTTATCATGTAAATAAATATGGTCCTTTAGATAAATTTGGTTATAAGGATTTTATTCCACTTTTTAAGGCGGAACAGTTTGAACCTAAAAAATGGGTTGAACTGTTCAAAAAATCCGGTGCAAAGTATGTGGCACCCGTGGGGGAGCATCATGATGGATTCCAAATGTATAAAAGTGGTTTGAGTCCGTGGAATGCTGCTGACATGGGACCCCAAAGAGATATACTCGGTGAACTTAAAAAGGAGATAGAGGATGCAGGCATGGTGTTTGGAAGTTCCTCTCATCGGGCAGAACACTGGTGGTTTTTTAATTGTGGCCGGAATATGAAAGAGTCCGATGTAAACGATGAAAAATATGTAGGTATCTACGGGCCGGCTGTGGGTTCGTCGCGGGACTGGCTTGATCTTTATGACAATCCGCCGGATCAGGAGTTTCTTGAGGACTGGCTGATGCGAACTTGCGAGTTAATCGATAATTATGAGCCACAAATGATTTATTTTGACTGGTGGGTGCAAAACTATGCTTTTAAACCTTATATAAAGAAAGCGGCTGCCTACTATTATAATCGCAGTGAGGAGTGGAAGAAGGAGGTAGCAATTGGCGGAAAATTTGATGCTTTTGTCTATTTGTCGGCGGTAAAAGAAATTGAGCGTGGCCAGGTGTCTGGTATCAGCCCGGATTTCTGGCAGTGTGACACCTCGGTAGCTAAAAACTCCTGGTGCTATACAGTTGACAATGAGTATAAGACGTCACGTGAGCTGATTGAAGATTTGGTTGATATCGTCAGTAAGAATGGTGCGCTGCTCTTAAATATCGGGCCGAAAGCGGATGGTACTATACCGGCTGAAGACGAAAAAATTCTTCGCGATATTGGAAAGTGGCTTGAGACAAATGGTGAGGCCATCTACTATACTACATACTGGAAAACTTTTGGTGAGGGACCAACTAACGTGCCGGAAGGACACTTCACTGACACCAAGAGAGAAGAGTATACAACCGAGGATATTCGTTTTACCTGTCGGGCCGATACGATTTATGCAATCGTAATGCGGTGGCCGGATGATGGCTGTGTTCACATTAAGTCAATTGGTAATGATTATAGATATTTAAAAACAAGTATTCGCTCGGTGGAAATCTTGGGATACCAGATCGCACCGCTTTATGAGTTCAGAGAAACACTTGATATTACTGCAAAACTTGAACCGGTTGATGCCCCGGTGGTAATAAAGATTAGGATTGATTAGATAGAAGCCTGTTATATCACTTGATTTAAGATATAGCAGGCTTTAAAGTTTGCGCATCGCTGTGAACGTGGGTAAATCCTGAATTTGCTGGAAGATGCCTGAGAAGCTTTCACCTACGGCCCGGCAAAAGTCATGTATCAGCCTTGCATGTAATTACCATGCTGTTATTTCTGGCCTTGCAGATATTGCAATTGAGGTAGATGCGGGACCGGAAGTATTGACAGGCTCTACAAGGCTGAAGGCGGGAACATGTCAAAAACTGATTTTGAATATGATATCGACCGCAGCGATGGTGGGAATCGGAAAAGTATATGGTAATTATATGGTAGACATGAGGGCAACAAACCATAAGCTGGAGGAGAGGGCAAAACGAATTGTAATGGAAAGTACACAGTGTTCAGAAAAACAGGCAGTTTTGGCTTTGCGGGAGGCAGACCAGTCAATTAAAACGGCGATTGTTATGCTTCTGACAGGAGTGTCGAGGGAGGAAGCTGAAAAAAAACTTTATGAAGCAAAAGGCTTTGTGAGGAAATGTGTTTAGAGCGGAGGTTGTAAGGTGTTTAAATTCTTAAAAAAGGAAAAGGAACATTGGCTTGGTTCTCCTGTCAAAGGAAAGACGGTTTTGCTGCAAGAGGTGAATGATCCCACGTTTAGTGAAGAGATGCTAGGAAAAGGAATCGGAGTGCTTCCATCCGATAACGGGGTTTATGCACCGGCGGATGGAGAAATTACAATGGTTTTTGATACATTGCATGCTGTAAGTATGATGACGGAATACGGTGCAGAAATTTTGATTCATGTGGGGCTTGATACGGTGGAGATGAAAGGTGAAGGCTTTGCTGGCCATGTGAAAGCCGGAGACAGGGTAAAGAAAGGCAAACTTTTATTAAATGTGGATATGAATAAAGTAAGAGAGCGGGGGTATGATCCAATTACTCTGATGGTGATTTGTAATACAGGAGATTATGCATTGGTAGAGGGGACATCTCAAAAGGATGTTCTGGCAGGCGACGATATACTTTTTATAGAAGAAAAATAATGAATCAGAATTTTTACATCTCCAATATCATTTTATGGTTGGGGATGTTTTTGTATTGTTATCTTTTTATAAAGTATAAAAAATTAATTGACAATAAGTGAATGTTCATTTATTATATAGATACGAGGTGATGAATATGCGCAAGAAGGACGATGAAAAGGAAGAGAGCATAAAGAAAGCAGTCGTAAAGTTAATTCTGGAAGAAGGCTTTCACGGCACCTCTATCTCAAAAATTGCTAAGAGAGCCGGAGTTTCTCCTGCAACAGTTTATATTTATTTTGAAAATAAGGAGGTTATGCTCCAGGATATATACAATGAATACTCGGAAGATATTTTCAGTCATCTGCTTGACGGCATCAACCGCCAGATGCAAGGCTCGCAATTGATTGAAGCTTTGATTACCAGTTATTATGATTACATCCGGGGAAATAAAGAGATATTCAGTTTTCTGGAGCAGTTTTCCAGTTGCCCCTCCCTTGCAAATCACTGTGAGGAGAGGCAGGGAATGTGCAAGATAAACGACCTGATTTTAAATATGAAGGCAGACCGGATGATTAAGAACTACAGTAATGATAATCTGGTGGCACTCATCTTTTCTCCAATCAAATCGATTGCAGTGGATCATTGTAAAAGTGAGGAAGAAAAAGAGGAACTGTTAAAGGAATTTATTTACATTATTCAGGAAGCACTATTGATGAGTTAGTTTGAGCGAGATTCAGAAGTGAAAACTGTAGTTCACAGAGATCTCGCAATTGTTTTACATTTCATTAAATGAACATTCACTTATGAATATATTATGGTAGAAAGGAACGTGATTTATATGATGAACTCAGAAAAGGCTATAAGAAGCGGAATTGTTATTCCAATATCCAATATAATATTACTGCCGGGTGTGGTAACCAAGCTTGGTGTTAACGATTTGAGTGAAAGCCAGATTAAATATCTAGAAGATGAGACGATAGAAAATGTTGCTCTGCCCATGAGACAGAACTTTAAGCGTGAGAACGTTTCAGCGGACGATTTTTACAAGCTTGGAGTTACATTTGAAATTAAAGATGTACAAGAAATTGAGAAAGGGTATCAGCTCACCATAAAGGTACTGGATAGAGTGGAAGTGAAGAAACTAAGCATTGAGCACAGCTATATATATGCACAGTTTAAAACAAGTCCTGATGTTGAAGATATGGACGAAAAAAGTCAGAAAGATATGATGGGATATATGCAGCAGATTACAAGAGAAATCAGCGAAAAATTTCCGGATGGAAAGCGCTATATCGCAGTAGCTGAAAGTTTTGGTGATTTGAATTCGCTCATTGTATA
>ENA-UOOE01002950-UOOE01002950.1-fermentation-metagenome-genome-assembly--contig:-NODE-2950-length-11423-cov-4.680155_pt1 | contig 11423 bp, 5 predicted proteins | sample MGYA00245776_ERZ724021 | MGnify/ENA primary metagenome ERZ724021 (study PRJEB28704, sample SAMN03018321) | fermentation metagenome | biome: anthropogenic terrestrial biome; feature: soil; material...
TAAGGATATCATAAAATCGCTTGAAAGAGTTACTTTTTTATTTATTTATCATTGAGAACTTTTGACTGTCGTGTTCTATTCAGTACGTGTCTAATTATTAATTAGCACTTAATAGAGACTGCAGCTTGAGAATCTCGTCGAACAGCCTTGTTCTAGCATTATTTAGTATCGCCAAATCATCTCCTTGGAAGAACTGCTCTGCAATCTCCACTAAAACTTCTTCTGAAGCTGTAACAGTAAGGTTAGCTGCTTTGGCTTTCTCAATTAGTTCCTCCAAAACTACTACCAACTTATAATCTTGAATTCCTTCTCTGACTGCTTCCCAGTTTCTTGTGGTTATCGGGCCCTTTGGTCCAGGATAAACTACCGCAGCATCAGGCCAATCTACACCAGGAATACTATCAAAATCATCCCATGGACTACTATAATAGGTGTTATATGCCCAAAAACCAAAAGCATCCAAATCATAATGATAGGCGATCATAGCTGCTTTACGGTAATAACCGAAGGCAGCATTTTCATCTTTCGAACTGAAAATACCCGGAGTACTATAATAACCTATAGGTTTTCCAAGTGTTTTTAGATAACCAACTATGTCCTCATCTGTACGATTTAAATTCCCGCTGAAAGGAAACCAGAAATCAACATATGGCTCTAATATCTTAAGTGTCTTTTCAATTGTAACAGAATTCCGCTCCCAATGAGCCGCAGGGTTTGCAAAAATTTGTACCTTCTCGTCTGCCTCTTTGATAATTTTGGCAAGTTCCGCATGTACTTCAGAAGTGCTATCTGTAGGCTCATCATAAATCTCTATTGCCCACTGATCATAATCTAAACCTGCTTCTTTGGCAAGGTTAACATAATACAATACGGCACCTTTTAGCTTTCGTTCTAAAAAACTTCGACTTCTTTTAAGTTGGTTTTTCATATTGCCCGCTGATTGCCAACCAATTGCTTTACTATGAAAAGCACCTGACCCAATTATTGTAAGCTTTGAACCTAAATCAGCCAAACTAAAATCGCCGAAGAATATATTAGCTCCGTGGGAAACCAAATCTTTCATGTATGCTTCCTTAAGTTCATTATTAGGTATGCTAGCCCAATATAAGACCCCTAAAGGACTTTCTTTGGAAATTTTTATCGGAAGGATTTCTATTTCAATATTAATGTTTTCTAGACCCTTATCATCTTCGATCACGACAGTGGACGTATAAAGACCAGGTTCTAGATCGGTGGCATCTATTGTAAACCAAAATGGGATCGTTTCATAAGATGCCAACTCAACGTTTGGAAATTCCTTGATACTTTCATAGTTAGGTACATAATCAAATATATCTTCATCGGGGAAATCACCTACAGCAAAGAGGGGTCCTATTGTTACTCCATGCTTTCTACTCCGAATAGCTCCCCCTATGCGCAATTGAAATCGATCGGGCCGGGGAGTATTAGTCTTATCAAGAAGCTGGCTTGGTAATTGGAACTTTAAATTTTGGTAGCCATCCCTAAGCGAAGAAATTAAAAAGAGACCGCTAATATATTGATTTGTACATCCTTGTAATTTAATTGTATATTTTATCTGTTCGGGATTATTTGGCATGGGTTCGCCATCTCTAAAAATTGGGGCCCAAGGATCTTGTGTCCAAACTACATAAGAAACATTATCTCTTGCGGAAATTTCTTGTAACCAATCAGGAGGATCTGCGGCATTGACAGCTAGAACTGCATTTAGCACAAAAAGATATAACAATATGTAGCAATTTCTTCTCATTGCTGACCACCTCAAAACTCATAGTCCAATATAAAATTCACTTGTTCGCTTTGTTTACTATCAGATATCCTACTATACCAGCTTAAAATCGAAAATGGTCCCCCAAGCTTATATTGGACACCTAACTTAGCTTGGCTCCGATTTTGAACCCCATCTGTTTTTTCTAGAGAATACGATGCTAAAACTGATAGATCTTGGTTTGGTTTGACTTTTAGGTTTGCTCCATAATTTATATGTCTCTTGATTAACTCTTCGCTCCTACTTTCTATTATTTCCCCACCAAGACCTACTTTGGTTGGATACTTAAATATAAGGAATGACTTGAACGGTTTTGAGAACCCAAAGTTCAAAGTTTTAAAGCTTTGTAATCCCACAATGAGATTTGTAGCCTCATTTTCACTGGCGCTAGCAAGGCTAAATAGATACTCGCCGCCAAATATCCCTTCTTTTTCAAAATTACTCCCTAATATCCAACCTTTTCTATTTGGAGTGGCCTGACCTAGCGTAAAAGCTTCAGGTACTAAATTATCAAGCTCGCCGCCTATAGTATAAAAATCATGGAGATTGCCTGATGCTCCGATACTTTGCGCAAGCAGAGCATAAAAGCCTTTGGGATTATTTATCAATTTGAAATTGAAATTTCCACTATCTAGAGAAACACAAAGAGCCGTGGCTTTCTCTAGCTCCGCATCCTGTTGCTCTTGATATTTGCTAAATGCAGATTCTAAACCTAAAGACAGCATTTTACCTAATATATTTGCTTGATAATTTGCAACTAACGAGATGACTGTGTTGCTCATTGAACCCTTTTCTGGTTCAGTTGATAACTTATCATCAAATATTGAAACTCCATACAAGCCCAAAACTGTATTTCCAAACTTCAAATCAGAATTTAATGCGGATACGAACTGACCATTAGCTGCACTCGTCTTACCCAAAGTAGGTGCACCGAAAATTTGCACAGCTAGGGGACCTTTCTGTAATGATGTTTTAAAGCCTCTTAACGTCCAAAAATGATTGTAAAGGCCGTGTTCTAATAGTTGTATTTTCCTTGGGAAACTCTCTAGTTCCGATTCATATGGGTGTATGGGTGTCGGATTATAACTCCAAAAAGTATAAGGGGTTAGTTTTGCCTCAAAATCACCAAATGTTATTGCTGTATTACCTTCCTGATAATTAACGGAAAAACGTCTCCAACTCAATCCCCTTGTCCCGGCGAAATTATAAAATGAGCGCAAAACAGCTACGATATTTAAAGACGGGGATGGTTCTGATTGAACCAATAATTCTGGTCTTACTGTTACATCTAACAGTTTTGATGTATCTTGGTTTTCATCGTAAATGCATTCATAATTACCAATAGATTTGATCCTTACCACAGAAGTAGTTCCGAGTCTATTGGCAAGCTCTCGCTGTTTTTTTACTAATTCTTCTTTTTCCCGTTCTATTTGATAAAGACTAAGTTTTGTACTAAGTACCATTTTCTCTGTTTCATCGGAAACACCAAAAGCGCCGATCAGTCTTAATTCCTGATGGAATTGATCTTCTAGTACACCTATAGCTTTTTTCTCTTCGGCAGATAAGGCTATTGGTTTGCTTTCCAAAGATCCTAGTACCCGAGCCAAAACAACTGCAGCATCAAGTCGTGAAATCGAATCTCTTTCCGGGTTTAATTCATAAGGAAATCCAGGAGCTAGTCCGCTTTCAACAAATTTTGCTAGCCAAATTAGCGCTTCACTGTCTTGTTGAAGAATTTCATATGGGCTTCCCAGGGGTAGCCCCTTATCAACTTCGCGTTCTAATGACTCAAAACACTCAAAAGTTTTTTCTTCGGTAAGTTCGATTGAAATGCTTTTACTAATATACCCCTGTTTGCTAATAACCATTTGATACTTTCCAAGTGGTAAATTAGCAAATTCAAAAGAGCCATCTTCTTTAGTGGTAATTTGTGCTACTAATTCTTTAGAGCCGTCTTTATATAGCTGTACTAAAGCACCAGCTATACTACCGGAAACTAATTCAAAATTGCATACATTTTCATTTCCATCGACTAAAACTGTTTTGGTAATTGGCGTAGTATTTTGAGGATAGATCGTTATTGTATACTCACCAGCAGGCAATAGTTCCGATTCATAATAACCAGTCGCATTTGAAAATAAGGTCTGAACAACTTTGCCACTTGTATCTTTAATCTCAACTATAATTCCTTCAACATTCGCTAAACATGAAATGCCTAGCAGACACACAATTATACCGATCATTAATGTTATGATAATGTTTTTTTTGTTCTTCGTCATTATTTCACCCCCCAAAACCTAAATCAAAATGATTTCGAAGTTCTAGCACCGATCCAAAACCCGTCATAGGATTGGTTAGGACTTGTATCTCTTCCTGCAGAGTAACCCATGTTAAAATCAAAGCCTAAATCAACTCCGACTAGCACTTTAAACAAAAGCTCATGTGTCATACTTTCTGTAATTCTACCAGAGACAAGATTATGATCTTCACTAAAAGTATATTTATAATTAACATTCACCTTATTGCTTATCATGCTATTTAATGAGACCTGCCGTGCAGTATACCTTCTAATTTTTTCAAGATCGGGCTCCAAATCAAAATATCTATTTCTTTCCTGCGTTTGTAGATAAACTTTTAACGGCTTTGTAAGCCTTAGGAGCTCCTGGATATTATATTCAAAAGTAATTAAATATCCATCATATTTGCTTAGCGGATCACCTGTTGCATCTAGCTCCTTTTGCTTTTTCCTAGAATAATCTATTTGGAGCGAACAATCACGTGTTAATCTACTAAAACGCGAAAAAGATACTTTAGCCCTTGCATTGAACCCTTGTCTATTATTTTCTAAGACACGTAATCCTGGAAGTCTATTAGGATCGTAACTTCGAGCCCAATCTCGATCACCGCCTCCTGTAATATCGGGCAATGATACATTCCACACACCCCCGGGACGCGAAAGAAAAGTTGGGCTAATATCGTAAATAAGAAAGTTAAAGGGAACAATTTTAAAAACCGGGAAATTTAATGTTTCAATGTTCACATCAAGTCTTTTCGCAATTCCCATATAAGCACTTGGTTCGCCTTGCCAATCCATGTCAAGTTGAGAATGCGCCAACTCAGCACTTATATTCATCCTCCTTGTGGACGTGGGAGCCATCTGTCTATAAAAAACAGCGCTTAAGACTTTGCTATCACCTAAAGGATCATCAAACAATCTAGAAGTGATTATTGCTAAGGTCGATATGTCTTTAACGGGCAGTCGAAAAGTGGCTTTGGCTGCTTCCACGATCCTAAAAGGTTCTACAGTACGATCTATACCATACATGTATCTAAATCCCCACCGACTATCAGTTGACCAATACAAGTGCAAACCCCCATATCCGTATGATCCTCCATCAGGATAAGCAATTGTAAATGGTGTAAACTCAGCAGCATAGCGATACCCCAAATATGCTTCAAATATCCCAATTGAGATCCTAGTCGTAAACCTTGCCCATGGATATCCACTAATACTAATTGTATCGCTGTTTGGACGATCGCTTTCAGTTTTTAATTGAATAGCTCCTAACCCGAAGCTATAATTTCCACCTTTTGATTTTGACATATACTCAACTGGTAACCATTCATCCCATGCTTGACCGAGTTGATTATCTTGATTGAAGTTGAACGTTTGCCGTGTTGTAAGAAAGTGTTGTCTACCGCCGTCAATAGTACGATCTATAGGGGCTCCAATATATACCCAGCGAGGCCCTGTTTTATCAACGTAAAATGCATCAACTTGATAAGAGCCACGCAAGCGTGTTTCCGCTCTAATATTTTTTTGTGTCAAAACATCTTGCTGCTTTTCAACTTCTTCCTTTAACTCCCTTATTTTTTCATTTGAAAAACCAAGCTGAGCTTCCAAGGCAAGTCGCTGTTTGTTATTTAGATATTTTTCCGAGGGAAATTCCTCTTTGAGAAGTGCTAAAAGCTCTTCCTCAGCTAATGTTAGCTCTTCTTTCCATTCTTTCTGTTGTTCAATTAAGCCGGTTATTCTATCAACTAATTTAGATACTTCCCACCCATATAAATCAGCATTCTCGATTTTTTTCAAAACCGATGTTGGCAATAATCCTTTTTGACCGAAAGTGCTAAGAGCGCTATAGGCCCAATGATCTGCCGGCAATGTTTTTAACATACTCCCATGAACAATGTGTGTAATTGACATCGCAAGGATTATTATCAAAGCGGAAATAATCCGTTTGCGCATTACTCTGCACCTCCTTCCTATTTAATTGCAATAATAATGCATGTTGTCCTAAACTGTTCAAAGACTCTTCCCCTTTCAGCCTTTATTAACGCGAGGTAGAGACCAGATGCAACGGGTTTTCCCTTACGATCAAGACCATCCCAATATGTCCAGTTAGGATTTGTTAGTTGTAAATCGCGAATTAATCTACCGTTTAAATCAAAAATCTCAACGCTTGTCACGATAACACCATCTTTTGGTATATGGGTGACCGTAACCCCCTCGCGACCGGCGAGAAATGGAGATGGACGAGCTATAACTGAAGTAAGCCACTCTCGTACTCCTACCGGAAGTTCTTCAAAGCTGAAAATGAAATCCTGGCGGTGATTTGTTTGATTTAACCTAATCCCAAATGAATATTCGAATGGGTGTACTGAGTTATACCCTTCACGTTTTGCGTTAACAGTATAATCCCCACTCGGGATTGAATTGACGATATAGTAACCGCTATCGTCAGAAAAGACTTTGCAGAAACCAAGGTCTATTTCCACTCCCGATATGGGATTACCATTGATATCCTTTACCCATCCTTCTAAATATCCATATACAGGCTTTGGTGTTACAAATAGCGGACCTACTAGTTCGCTATAGTTACTGCTGTCATCTTCTGAACGAATTGCATACTGGTATTTTTGAGGAATAACATCAATATCAATCCATTGGCTCTCTGCAGAATCAACAATAATAACCGGATTTTGGAGATCTAATTCGTCATTGAGCTTTGCTTTATAAATACTATATTTTGTGACTCCATCTGCTATATCTGAACATTGCCAGAAAACCTTAACTTGGCCAGGCTGACTTGAATCTAAAATAAAACCTTCTACTGGATTTGGGGGAATAAAGTCACCTGTATATTTCAATGTTTCCTCTATTTCTAAATCATCTGCGAGGAGCATTGTTATCTCTAGAGTTTTAGGCTTATGACCCGGCGCACGTAGTTCTATTTCATAATCTCCAGCAGGAACTCGTGCCAGCAAAATAACACCTTCTTCATCGCCTTCTGCAACATTGATGGTTTTTCCGTTTTGTTTTAATCTTGCAATACTATTTGCTACCGACTCAGAAGGATCAGAATCGCGTTTGAGTTCAATTAATATCTTGACAGGTTCCAAAGCAGCATCAATGGTTATTTCCTCTCCAAATTTGAGGATCACTTCTTGCGATTGTGCTATGAAACCATCTTTGCGGATAGTTAATTGATAAATACCAGGCACAATTGATAGTGAGTACATACCCTGACTATCGGTGGTTACAGATTTTTTCACTTCTTGAGTTTCAAGCTCTTTAATTTCCACTATTGAATCGACAAGGGGCTGAGAGGTCCAGCTATCGGTAACCTGTCCTTTGATAATATTTTGTACTGGAACTAGAATTAATTCAAGATACGGTGCTAACGAGGGAACCTCTTTCGTATACCAGGAACTATAAGCTCTTGATGCCTTCATAACGAAACTAATTGTTTCTCCGTTTTTCCCTGCAAGCCATGAGGAAAGATCGAAGCCAACATACCCTTTATCAACCGGGGTCACACGACAAAGTGGTTTTTTATCATAATCAGGCTGATTCGCCCAGGTTATCTCCATCTCTTCCCAACCAATATTGTCAGAAGTATGGAGCGTAAATTCCTGCTCTATAGTTCCACCATAAAGATTGTTTTTAAAAATTGCCGTTGCTATTGTCACTTCTTCGCCAAGTTGGGGCAGATCAAATTTATACCAACCATATTTTCCGTAGCCGCCTTCAGGTACTAAATCAATCCAGGTTTGTCTTCCATAGTTTGAATTGGCCGAGTTCTCTGCGACTTGCGCATCAGCAATAGGTAACAGCCTTAATTGTGATTGAATGTCATGTAGGGTTAAAGAAACATCTACCCAGCTATCCGGATCTATTTCAATCAGGCGCTCTTCAAATCTATAACCATCAAGATATACTAAAATTTTATGAGTTCCCGACACTGTACTTTTAAACTTGAAAGTCCCTTCAATGTTTGTAAATTCACTTGCCACTTCTATGCCACTGGGGCTGAAAAGCCTTACGTTCGCTCCGGGAAGGAGTTCACCAGCGTTGTTGCGAATAGTACCAACAACACTGCCGGGTTCAACGTATTCTAATACTAAATTTATTCGTGGAGTGTGAGATCCACCCATATATTCCTTTGAATACCAGTTACTATAACCAGTTGCCCCCATTGCTTTAAGAACTAACGTAAATGAGGAACTGGAGGGTGAAATTTTATTAAAAACATCGGTAACATTAAATGCGGTCCAAACATTATTTCCTGAAGGTGTTCTGATCGAAAGAGGGTCGCTTTCCACAGCATCATGAGGGGCATTATTCCAATTTAATTGGTTTTCTCTCCAATTACTGTCGGAACAGTAATAAGCCCCTACTGGACCAATTTTATCGCCATTTGTCCAAACAAATGATTCAAGAGTTGCAGAAACAACCCTAAAGTCATTACCTATCTCAGGTAAATTAAATTTATGATGGCACTGCGGAAAGTACCTCTGAATTATTTGACTATTCTGGTTAAAGGAGTTTACCCCTCCAATACCGAATATATTAGGTAAGATCAACACGTTTTGGAGGGATTCGAATTGAGTTTCGTGTATAATAACCAACCTATCCAGGGAGGACTATTTGGAGCTAAGGTTTTTCTCGACCCTAGGTTTGCTGAAATGCTAGAAAACAGCTGGGCTCATGTCTTTCGAGAGAATGTTTTTCCCATAATCGATGAATCTTTATTTGAACCCCTTTATTCGACTTTTGGTAGGCCTAATTTTCCAGTTAACGTACTGGTTTCTCTAGAAATTATCAAGCATATGCAAAACCTTAATGATAAAGAGCTTCTTGAGCGTTTTGCGTTTGACTTGCAAGTTGCATATGCTGTTGGGCTGGAAAATGTAGGGGAATTATATTTAGCCGAAAGGTCGCTTTATGAGTTTCGCAGCCGTGTTTATAGGTACACTTTGGAAAACCCTGAGAGCGACTTGATCTTTGAACAATTTCAAAAACTTACACAGCACTTTCTTGAACTTGCTAACACCGATACAAGTATACAGCGAATGGATTCTTTCCAAATTGCCTCTAACATTAAAATTGGAGGCAGGTTATCATTAGCGGTGGACGTTCTGATCAAAGGCGTTCGTGCGCTTCCAAAGGAGCTATTAACCGAAGAGTTAAGACCTATTGTTGAAAGCGGCTTCTCACGAAGGATTTTATATCATGCCCGCTCTGAAAGTTTCCAAACAAGGCTAAGTGCAGTTCTTGACAAAGTAGAAAAGGCATTGCTTCTAGCTCAGGAGAATGACCTTGGGAATTTAGAAGAAATTCAACTTCTTTCTAGGTTTCTTGACGAACAAACTGAAATTGATTCTGAGACGAAAACAAGGCGCGTGAAAGATAATAAAGAGATTAAGGCTACATCGCTTCAATCGGCTCATGATCCAGATGCCACCTTCAGAGCAAAAGGAACTGAAAAGCATCACGGTTATGTAGGAAATATTACTGAAACCTGTTCTCGTGAAAACGTTGTCCAATTTATAACCGACTATGATCTTAACCCTAATAGCAAAGCGGACAAGGACATGCTTGAGGAACGAGTGCCTGTTATTAAGGCATTCACCGATGTTGATGAAATAAATACTGATGGTGGTTACTACTCAAGCGAACTTGAGACCGGAGAGGTAAAGGTGCATTTTACGGATATGACTGGTAGCAAAGAAAACCCTGATAAAACCCCATTAGCAAAATTCGAATATAACGAGGATAACAGCGAAGTTCTCTCTTGCCCCCTAGGCCACACTCCACTTGAGTCAATGCTAGATGAAAACAGAAAGCTAATAGTTCGCTTCGATCGGCAAACCTGCTTATCATGCCCACAGCAAGAAAGCTGTCGTGTCAGAATTCAAAAGCACTCTGCAGTGCTAAGAACTAATCAAGGTGCTGTAGCTACTTCTCAAGATAGAGCGGAAATTTTCGACCCCGAAAATCGTAGAGAGACTCTTTGCTTAAGGGCAGGCATTGAAGGAACTGGTTCCGCACTAATAAATGCTGAAGGAGCTGGGAGACTACGAGTTCGTGGAATTGTAAAATGTGAAAATGCTTTTGGCTTAAAGGTTATAGCCCGCAACTTTAAGCAGTTTTGTTTGGGCCTTTATCGCATTTCAAAACAAGAGGAAATTGCGATTACAGGATAGTTCTGCCCTTTTTTAAGAAAAAGGGTAAAAAATGGTGGTAACCACCATGAAATGGGGGTATATATGAGCACTTTTATAGAAGAAACAGCCCATTTTAAGCTTTATTTCTGAAAATCATTGTTCAGAAAATTTACACCACGTTTTTTATAGAAATATTGACCCCACTTTTCGCAGTGCCATCATTTATAATAAGTATGATTATTGTAACCTCCAGAATTCCAAATTACTGTCCAGTTTTGACTTCCAAAGTTGTTTTCTTTCTGTGCTTGATAGGCGTTACTATCCTCTATTACACGAAGAATATACGTTTCGTTATAATCGCGGAGCACAATCTCTGCTTCACCCCAGCCGCTAGCGTGAAAACTGATCTCGGTATAAGTCTGCGCATAACCATCTACTTCTGTAAGTAATCTGCAACCTTCGTAAAGATCTGTAATAATAAACTCACCATTTCCGTCGGTAACGGTAGTCGTCAAAATATCCCCTGTCTCTGAGATTCCTTTCACAACTACACCGGCTTTAATATTTCCACTGCGATCTTGAACTTTACCCATAACAGTGCCCGGCTGGATATATTCTAAAACCAAATTAATACGTGGAGCATAAGATCCACCCATATATTCTTTTGAATACCAGTTACTATAACCTGTTGCTCCCATTGCTTTAAGAACTAGTGTCAATGAGGAGCTAGAAGGCGAGATTTTGTCAAATGCATCTTTAACATTAAAACTGGCCCAAACATTATTTCCTTCAGGGAATCCTATTGAAATCGGCTCGCTGTCCGCTGCATCGTGAGGAGCATTATTCCAGTTTAATTCGTTTTCCCTCCAATTGTTATCGGAACAATAATATACCCCCACAGAACCAATTTTATCGCCATTTGTCCAAACATATGATTCAAGAGTTGCTGAAACGATCCTAAAATTTTCACCTATTTCGGGTAAATTAAATTTATAATATGTATGATTATTCCAACCAGCTGAATTCCAAATTACCGTCCAGGTTTGACCTCCGTAATTTGATGCTTTATTTGCTTGATGGACATTACTATCCTCTATTGCTCGAAGAGTATGCGTTTCGTTATAATCGCGAAGCACAATCTCTGCTTCACCCCAGCCGCTAGCGTGAAAACTGATCTCGGTATAAG
>ENA-UOOE01002951-UOOE01002951.1-fermentation-metagenome-genome-assembly--contig:-NODE-2951-length-11418-cov-4.940333_pt1 | contig 11418 bp, 8 predicted proteins | sample MGYA00245776_ERZ724021 | MGnify/ENA primary metagenome ERZ724021 (study PRJEB28704, sample SAMN03018321) | fermentation metagenome | biome: anthropogenic terrestrial biome; feature: soil; material...
GCCGTGCTGTGCGGATTGGCAGTGCTCCTCTGCGTCTCTGGCCTGATCTTGGACACCGTCGTAAAGGGTAACCGCCGTCAGTGGGAGCTTGACGTCATGCGCCTCTATGAGAGCAGGGGCGTCCGGCACCAGGGCCAGGGCTAGTCGGTGATACGGGATGAACGTCAAGCGGCTTGTACAGTAGTTCCTCAAGTTCAGCGTCGTTGGTGTCATTGCGTTCGTCATTGACTTCGGTTTCATGGTGGCGCTCACCGAGCTTGTGGGCCTGCTTCCGGTTGTCTCGACGGCTTGGTTGCCGGCGACGAGTGGTACATGCTTACCAAGATTGTCGTCACTGCGCTGGTGATGTTGTGGAATTTCTTCTCGCGCAAGAGGTGGCTCGACGCGGGGTAGGGGCGCGCAACTTGAAAGTTGCAAACGAGATGCAGAAAGTCGAGAAGTGAGGGCAAGTCTCTTCCCGAAATGGCTCATGCTCGAGCCTCCGGGGTGGCAGGGCTCCCTGTCTTTATCACGCGTTTGCCCAGATGGCCGCAGGGTTGGAGCCGGCGACTGGGTGCTGGGGCCGCAAGGTGGCCCGAGAGCGCAGGAAAATAACACACATGTCGACGTCTGCGTGTATTTTTGGCGTTTGACTTGCGCGGTGGTGCATCTGACCGGCCTCGCGGGTGCTGCACTAGCGGGATCCTTCGGTTAAACAGCAGTTGTCGGGGACGCCTCGAGTACAAACCGGTTTAATGCTTGTTGAACCGCAGATCAGCAAATTTCCTCTGGCCTCGTGGCACATAAAGGATTACACAAAAACTGCTACCAACAGGACACTTGTTCATGGCACATTGCGTGGGTTGGAAAGACTGCCGGAGAAGCTATTCTGATATCGGAAGCAGCGCCTCAGATCTTCGTGCGAATTTAGGATATTTGTTGGCACGGTTGTATAGGCAGCACTCGGATCGAATCATAGCAAGGCTGGGAACACGCTATGAATTAGGCGGGGGTGGCGGAGTGGCCACCCGCTGCATTGTCTTTTACAATCTTTGCTGAGGGCGAATTTGATTGCCTAGATACTTCTGTCAATGGCCACCTCTTTGGTAATCCAACAATCTTCGTTTGCTCTCTGGATAAGGCTGATTGTGATCCCATCGCTGTGGCTGTTCATGAAAAAACAAGCTCCCCTGCAAAGGTGACTCATTCTTTGGTACTGCATATGGTGAGGTTAAGTCTCTCTTTGGCGGAGCGAAGCCCTTCTCCGCCCTGTATGACAAGGCTTCTGGCAAGAGAATGAAAGTCTTCTACGAAGATAGCCTCCTAGGTGAAGTGCATCATTGCTATCGCAATGCCGTTCGCGTGACCGCGGATATTCATATTCAATGAGGACGGCATAAAGAGAAATATGTATGCATGCGAGATCGAGGTGCTCAATCGTAGCGAGTGGACTCAATTCTCAGAACTGTTTGGAATATTTGGCGATGCCAAATGAAATACGTGTGTTGGGACTCTGGATTATCGAGGGACTGCTTTTTGCGTGCGATAGCTCCTCACATGTGGCACTCTGGGTCATGTGAACGATGTATCACGCAAGAAAATAGCGCTCACATCTCGACTTTTATACGTAGTTTCGGGGCTTCGTGTTGCATGCCGGGCAGCCTCAGGTAATTCAGGTGTAGGCTGCTATTTTAGTCGAAATGTAAGTTATACGTTCCCCATAAATGAGAGTGGCCTAGTCTTCTGGGGACGCTTGTGGCTCCACTTGTCTGGTGCTCCTAATAATGTCGCATGCATGTGCGATAGTGTGGATAGGACACTAGGAGTGCTATTCGACTTTGTCCTTGAAGGGAGTCGGGATAATGCCAGGTGTGGAGACGGCTGCAATCCTTTCTGGCCAGGCGCGCTCGCTTTGGGGAAAGTCGGACTATGGCGTGGGGGAGAGATGGCTTCCACTCTACATCCACATGGCGGACTCAGCGGGAGTTGCAGCGCGGCTGTGGGACAGCTGGGTGCCGCGTTCTACTCGGGAGATTGTCGCACGGGCTCTTGATGGAGACGAGGCGCTTGCGCGGTCGCTGTTCGTGTTCCTTGCGGCGGTTCACGATATTGGAAAGGCCACGCCTGCCTTCCAGGTCAAAGGGCTATCTTTCAGGCAAGATGGAGAAGGTGGTCTTTTGTGGAAGCCGGAACGCGCGGGGCTGGTCATTCGGCATGACCTCTCTGGGAGACTATGTCCAACGCATCCTATTGCTGGCGAAGTGCTGCTCACTCAGTTCCTCAAAGAGCATGGTTTTATGGGGGATGGCCAGGGATGGCAAGCAAAAAAGCAAGCGAAAAGGCAGGCATCTGCCATTGCGTGCATTGTTGGCGCGCACCATGGGAGGTTTCCCTCCACGACGCGTCTTGTTAAAGCGGATGATGATGACATCGCCCTCGGACAAAAGGGTGAGGGCTCTGCGGATTGGATTCGCGTCCAAGGCGAGCTAATCTCCTATGCTCTTCACCTGGCGAGGCTCTCTGAGAATGACGTGCCTCGCTTCGCAAACCATCACCTTACCATTGCGACCGAGAGCATTCTCACAGGTTTGGTTATCATGACGGACTGGATTGCGAGCGACCAAGATATCTTCCCGCTCGTCCCTCTGTTTGAGGAAGATGAAGTTAGTCGCCTCAGTCTTGAAGCTAGATGCTCAAAGGCATGGGATGACGCTTCTATCCTTCCAGCGTGGTCAGAGTCGCGCCCAGACATTCTGCCCTTTGATCAGTTCTTTGCTGAGAGGTTCGCACTTCCGAAGGGTGCTAAACCGCGGCCTGTTCAGGTGGCGGCCGCTCGTGCAGCCTGGGAGCTGGATGAGCCTGGCATCATGGTAATAGAAGCGCCCATGGGAGAGGGCAAGACTGAAGCCGCCCTTACCGCGGGAGAGCTCCTCGCGTGGAGATACGGCTTGAGCGGGGTGTGCGTGGCCCTCCCCACCATGGCCACCACAGACGCAATGTTCGATCGTGTGGAATCTTGGCTCGAGCGCCTTCCGCACGACGGTTCTGGCCCCGACAAAGACATCTATCTTGCACACGGCAAGGCCCAGCTCAACGAGCATTTTCAGGGTCTCATTCATCGTTCTCGTCATGCATCCCGCTTTGAGGTGGGCGTTGACATGGTCGACAAAAATGGCCGCTCAAAGACGGATGACGTCTTGGTCTCTGATTGGATGTTTGGTCGCAAACGGGGCATGCTTGCTAACTTTGTTGTCTGTACCGTTGACCAGGTGCTCATGGGCGCTCTGAGCATGAAGCATCTTTCGCTCAGGCAGTTGGCGCTGGCGAACAAGGTCATTGTTATTGACGAGTGCCACGCGTATGACCTCTACATGAGACAGTACCTCAATGTACTGCTTCAATGGCTTGGCTACTGGCGCGTTCCAGTAATTTTGCTTTCCGCGACGCTGCCCACCGAGCAGCGCAAAGAGATGGTTGGCAAGTACCTTGAAGGACGGTGCCTCTCGGCCTCTGCGGTTGAAGAGGTGCAGGTCAAGAGCGAGAATGGCGGATCTGCTCTCCCAAGTGAGGGTGCTGACGCATATCCCCTCATCACGTACTCGAACGGAGACACTGCAAGAAGCATAGAGACCAAGTCGTCTGGCCGTGCCGTTAGCGTTGACGTGTCCCTTATCGATGACGAGGTCGAAATGCTTGTGGGTCTCCTCGAAGACCGCCTTTCCGATGGTGGCTGTGCAGGCGTGATATGCGACACTGTCGGCCGTGCCCAGGAGGTGGAGCGCGCACTTGTCGCCCGTTTTGGCGACAAGGCGGTCATGCTCGACCACTCTCGATTCATGGACATTGACCGCATGGAGAACGAGAAGACGCTTAGAGAGATGCTTGGTCCTCAGTCGACCATTGCCAACGGAAAGCGGCCGAGGCTCTCGATTGTTGTTGGTACGCAAGTGCTCGAGCAGTCATTAGACATTGACTTCGACCTTCTGATAACGGACATTGCTCCGGTGGACTTGGTGCTGCAGAGACTTGGCAGGACGCATCGACATCGTCGCGGAGAGGGAGAACGTGACAGACCAGCTTCACTTCGAGCCGCTACGTGTTATGTGCGGGGAATCGCTTCGTTCGGGAATAAGGGGCCTGAATTTACAAAAGGTTTGACCCGTGTGTATGACAAGGCAACTCTCACAGAGTCCCTTGCCGTTCTTGGACTCAACGCCATGGACAGCAAGGCGTCTATTGTGCTCCCGTATGACATTCCTCGGCTTGTAAGGACTGCTTACTCAGATAATGTCCAAAACGCTATTCCGGATTCCTGGTCAGAAGAGTATGCGTCCCAGAGAACAAAGAGAGACGAGAAGTTTGCCTCTAAGGTTCAAAGGGCTCAAACATGTCTCCTTGTAGAGCTGCCGCGTGCAATGAAGGAGAAGTGGACGCTCGTAAATCTGAGCGACCAAACGCAGGCGATTGCTGATGATTCGCGGGACGAGGACCGTGGCCAGCGGGCGGTTCGTGACACGCAGGAAACGGTTGAAGTACTGCTTGTTCGAAAAGAGCCCGAGGGTGGGATTTCGCTGTTGCCGTGGGTTTGCGGCAAGGGGATTGAGGAAGGTGAGGTACTGCCGACGGATTTTGAACCAAGTAGAGAGCAATCTGTCCTGCTGGCCCAGTGCGCGGTAAGACTTCCACTGTCCGTTTGCCCTCTGCTACAGATAGACGCCTGCATTGAGGAGCTGGAGGGCGGCTGTGGCATGTATGTTCGCTGCTGGCAGGAGTCTCCTTGGCTCGCGGGAAGGTTGTTGCTCCCCATGGATGAAGTCGAACCAGGGGTCTTTGAGGCGGAGCTTCTCGGAAAGCAGTTGCGCTATACCCGTCGGGGGGGCTTATCGACCGTTGGCGGAAATATATACCATCCACTTACTAATTAAATTATTCTGATTTTAGAAACCCAAGACTCTCCATCTAAGTGAGGGCAATCCCCAAGTGGGGCTGATCCGTAGTAGGCGGATGGGATTTCGTGTTCCCCGCGAATGCGGGGTTGACGGTCGAAACATTGGGTTCTAGCGAAAGGAGGAGCAATGGTAAGTGAATCGGACAAGCCTCACTTCAACCTGATTATCGACCCATGGATTCTCGCTATCTACCAAGATGATACATGTCGCGAGGTGTCGATTGAAGCCGTGTTTCGGGATGCTGAAGAGATTCGAGAAATCAGTGGGGACTCCCCACAGCAGGTGGAGCCGATACTTCGCTTGTTGCTAGCAATTCTCTACAGGCAGCTCTCGCAAGAGGGCGCCAAGACCGAGGATACCTTGCTCGACTGGTGGGAGGAGACCTGGGAAAACGGTCACTTTGACTTGGACAGAATCTTCTCGTATCTGGAGTCTGTCAGGGATAGGTTTGACCTCTTCGACGAGGATCACCCATTCTATCAACTGGCTGGTCTCGAGTATACCAAGAAGGATCCTAATGGCAAGGAGCATACTGATGGCGTGGACGAGCTGGTCGCTGACGTTCCCAAGAGTGACAAGTTTCTCTTCTCTCTGAGAAGCAAGGACCGCATTGACGGGCTGTCTTTTGCTGAGGCGGGCAGATGGCTCATCTTTCAGCAGGCATATGCGACCGCTGGCATCAAGACGCCGGTCAAGGGAAATACCCATGTGAAGTCTGGCAAAGTCTACCCACCCAAGAGAGCCGTTGGTACGGGCATGTTGGGCGCAGAAGGTGGCATGTTTCTCGAGGGTGCCACCCTTTTCCAGACCCTCATGCTCAACCTGGTGCTCTTTGATAACGCACGAGGTGGAAGGCCTATCGTGGGCTGCAGAGAGGACATGCCCTCTTGGGAAGAAGGCGAGGTGTCTCCTGACTACCGCATCCCAAGTCCGGGTGAACCCCATGGCCCCATTCAGTGCTACACCTGGCAGAGCAGGCGCATGCGCTTGGTTCCCAACGATGAAGGCGACCGCGTTATTGGGGTGATCAGCTGCTACGGAGACATTCCCGTTGTCTTGGATAAGGGCGGCTCGGAACCCATGACGGCGTGGAGGCCAAGCCCTGCTCAGCAGAAAAACCTTGGTCTCTCGTATGTGCCTCGCCTGCCCAAGACGCATGATCCCTCGCGTGCCATCTGGCGTGGTCTCGCCTCGATAGTTTCTGTGGGGCAGGATGGTGATCTTCGGCCGGGAGTCGTCCGTTGGATTGAGCACCTTCGCTATGAGGAGGTCCTCTCGCCCGAGGAGTTCCCGGTGGTCGCCATTCATGCGCAGGGAATGGCATACGGGACGCAGAACAGCGTGTTTGCCGATGCTATCGATGATAAGTTCGACTTGAGCGTCTCTCTATTCGAGCATGACTCGCATGCGTGCAACCGGGCGCTTGCAACCATAGATTCCATCAACCAGGCGGTGGGCAAGGTTGTGAACTTTGTCTCCAATACGCAGAGGGCGGCAGGTGACAAGGCCTCGACGGTAGTTGCGACGCAGGAGAGAAATCGAGTGAGGGAATCTGTCTTTGCGGGACTTGATGCTATCTGTCGCACGCGGCTTGCCCATTTCCCAAACGAAGCAGATGACGTTGAGACGTATTGCGCGGAATGGAGGGATGAGGTTCGCCGGAGGCTTCTCTCGTATGCTACGCGCTACTTGAATGCATGTGACCGGTCGTTTTTTGAAGAGCACGAGGGTATGACTGTTGGAAGGGCGATGGCCATCCTGAGGGCTGGCCTTTTCGAAACCCTTGGAAAGCTGGAAAAGTCAAAACAATCCCCTGAAGACACGATGGATATCACAACGAAAAAGGGAAAGGAGTGATTCGGGTCATGTCAATAAGAGAAGCCTCTAGAGCAATTGCAAAATGCGTCAACTCCAAGGTCGGTACCCTACAGTCTGGCTATCTTGCGGGCCGATCATCCTCGAGGGCAAGCCTCGCACGTCTCAGGCGCATTGATACGGTAGGTGAGGCATCCTGGATGAGCGTAGGCGAGGAGCTCTTTGCCGATCTTCCCAATTTCGATCTGGGGGAGGAGACTGAGCGCAAGGAGCTGGAAAGCGTACGCGCTGCATTGCAGCTTTACGCCATTCTCCAACAGTCGAGGAAAAGTCCCGTTGCAATGTTCCCCAGTGCTGGTGGGAGCACGGGTTCGTTCGGGAATGCCTGTCGCCTCTACGTTGTGGCTAGCAACGGGGAAAGTGCTCCCGGCGTAAAGCGCCGCCTCTCCTCAATCGAGGCGGCTACGGATTTTACCGGAGCGATGGTTGGAGTTCGTTCGCTTGTCAAACTTATACGCACTGCAAAGGTCAAGACCCCAATCCAGCTGGACTTTGGACAGCTCGCCTCGGATCTTTTCGAGATTCAGTTTGAGGACACAAGGGGAGACGTCTTCATGCGCTGGGCGCGCGACTACTACAAGACAAATCTAAAGCAAGATGACCATGACGCTCAGATAGACAAAGACTAACGGAGGGAAATCAAATGATGTACCTTGACCTGCACGTGATTCAGAACGTTCCGCCCTGTGACATGAACAGAGATGACACTGGCACGCCTAAGACAGCAATTTACGGCGGCTTCCAGCGTTCGCGCGTATCGAGCCAGGCGTGGAAGCACGCCATGAGGGAGATGTTCCCAAGCTTGGTTGATGCATCGAAGCTGGGTGTGAGGACCAAGCATGCCGTTGCCCTGATCGAGGACGATATTGTGCGTCAAAGGCCGGACTTGGCGGATGTAGCTGGTGACCTGGCCAGCAATGTACTTAAGGTTACGGGGGTGAAAGTTGAGGCATCAAGGCGTTCCGGATCAGAGGAGGGAACCTCTGTCTCTCAGTACCTCATTTTTATCGCCAAGTCTGAGGTCGAGAAGCTTGCGCACATTGCCATCGATGCCCATGACGCTGGCGAGGATCTCTCAAAGCCGTCCAAGGAGGTAAAGAAGGCCGTTTCGTCTGCCTTCCATGGAACGCAAGCGTTGGACATAGCCCTCTTTGGAAGGATGCTCGCAGATGCCCCCGACCTGAACACGGACGCTAGCGCTCAGGTTGCACACGCCATTTCTGTCAACAAGGTCTCACAGGAGTATGACTACTTTACTGCAGTAGATGACTGCGCCGCAGAGGACAATGCTGGCGCCGCTATGCTCGATACCATAGGGTTTAACTCCTCGACGCTGTATCGATATGCGACCATCTGTCTTCCTTCTCTCGAGGAGCAGCTCGGGGATGTTAATGCGGTCGCCGAGGGCGCGTGCGCCTTCCTCAAAGCCTTTGTTGAGTCGATGCCAAGTGGCAAGCAGAACACGTTTGCCAACCGGACACTTCCAAGTGCTGTTCTCGTTGTGCTGAGGGACGATCAACCCATTAACGGTGTCTCGGCGTTTGAGTCTCCCGTTTCGCCGAAGGAGGACGTGTCGATTTCGCGCCAGGCCGAAGATCGCCTCGCAAGCAAGCTCCTCCAGATTTCCGAGACGTACGGCAACGCTCCCGTCAAGGTGTGGTGGACTGCCGTGGACGGTGGGACGGATTCGCTCAAGCAGGTTGGCAAGCAGGTCACGTTCCCCAAGATGCTCGATGAGATGAGTGCTAGCGTCGTTGATGCGCTCTCTAAGGGTGAAGAGTAATGGCCATTCTACTACTTGCGCTCTCGGGTCCCCTTCAGTCCTGGGGCGACTCCTCTCGCTACGTGAAGAGGGGGACTCGCTGGGAGCCTACAAAGAGTGGTGTAGTGGGGATGCTTGCCTCGGCGCTTGGTAGGTCGAGAGAAGACAAGCTTGATGACCTCTCATCACTCGAATTTGGTGTGCGGCTTGACCAACCAGGAAGTTTGCTGGTCGACTTCCAGACCGAACGTCCCCTTGGGGATACCAACAAGGCTATGCCCCTTTCGTACAGGTACTACCTTGCAGATGCCAAGTTCCTGGTTGCGCTCGCCGGAGATGCCTCTTGGCTGCAAGAGCTTGACGAGGCGTTGAGACACCCCAATTGGCCACTTTACCTGGGGAGGAGGTCTTGCCCGCCCGACACTCCGCCCTCGCGGGGCGTGCGCGATGACTACCAGGACGTAAGATCGGCCCTCTCGTCTGAGCCATGGCTTGCCATGGGACGCTACAGGCGCAGACACCAGTATGTCACCGATCTTGAAGTGGCATGCGACGTACGCGAAGGAGAATCTGCAGAGAGTCAGGCTGATCTCCCGCTGAGCTTTAGCGGTGCTGGGAGAAAGTATGCGGGCAGAGGCGTGTATAGGTTCAGGGTCCCCGTTAAGCAACTTGGTGGCGGAAAAGTCTCCACGACCAGCACCGGTGCCGTAGCGTTGCCTGCTCATGACCCAATGGGATTCTTCTAGGATACGAAAGGAGGTGCCACTGTGTATATCTCCAGGCTTGCTCTCAACGTACGACGTCCGGAGGCGATTTGGCTTCTCTCGTCGCCTTATCGTATGCATGCTGCGGTTGAGAATGCGTTTCCGCCAGACGCTTGTCGAGCGTCGGACGAGGGGAGAATACTGTGGCGGATCGACTCTTCGCCATCCCCCACAAATAAGACTTGGCTGTATGTTGTGAGTCCTGACCGCCCTGACTTCTCGCATATTGCCGAGCAGTGTGGGTGGCCCACGACAAGCACTGGTGAGACCAAGGACTACTCACCTGTGCTTGGGCGACTTGATGCCGGTCAGGTGTGGCGCTTCAGACTAAAGGCAAACCCTGCTCGCAAGGTCCTTGTCGACCAGGGGAGAGACCTAAATCCAAAGGTCGTGGGGACCGTCCAAGGATGCGTCACCATGGCCCAACAAATGGATTGGCTCTTGAATCGCGCAGAAGACCATGGCTTTAGAGTTGCCAGTGGATCTGATGGCTCACCTATACTGACGGTCTCCCAGCGCCATACAGAGAGATACGAACGGAAGAAAAAGAGGGTCACGATTACCACCGCCATGTATGACGGGATTCTCACCGTGAGCGATCCGGATCTCCTACGGCATACCCTGTGCTTTGGAATGGGACGGGCAAAGGGGTTTGGCTGTGGTCTCCTGACTGTCTCGCCCGTGAGCTAAAACGGGCTGATCTTCATAAGAATTCGTCCAAAGGGGGCGTCTATGTCCGATACGATTGCCAGTGGAGGGAAGTCGAATCGGAGGGGCGCTCCTCCACCGGATATCGTTGACCTTGTGCGCGTAGAAGACAGAATCTCATTCCTCTATTTTGAGCACTGCAAGATAAACCGCGCGGATAATGCGATAACCGTGCGGGATGACGAGGGAACCACCTACGTTCCCTCCGCGACGTTGAGCGTCCTCATGCTTGGGCCTGGGGCGTCGATGACCCATGATGCCATGACGATGTTGGGGGAATGCGGGGCAACCGTGGTATGGGTGGGCGAGAGGGGTATTAGGATGTATGCCTTCGGAAAGCCGCTCACCCACTCGAGCGTACTTCTCCAGGCACAGGCTAGGCTAGTGACAAATATGCGGACAAGGCTCGAAGTTGCTCGTAGAATGTATGGAATGCGCTTTCCCGGTGAGGATGTGAGCCATCTTACAATGGGACAGCTTAGGGGACGCGAGGGCGTGCGCGTGCGCCGCGTTTACAAGGAGTGGTCCGAGAAGACCAGTGTGGCGTGGGACCGCCGAACCTACAATCCTGACGATTTCGATGACGCGACCGAGATTAATAAGGCTCTCTCTGCGGCACACGTTTGTCTTTACGCGCTCGCCCATTCCGCGATAGTTGCCATGGGGTGTTCCCCTGGTCTTGGATTTGTCCATACGGGCCACGAGAAGTCATTCGTCTACGACATCGCAGACCTCTACAAAGCAGAAATTTCAATTCCTGTGGCGTTTAAAACTGCCGCGGAGAGGCCCATGGATATAGGAGCCGAGACTCGCCGCAAGATGAGGGATGCGGTTTTTGACCTCTCGATACTTCCAAGGATGGTAACAGACATCAAGAGCTTGCTGTTGAGCGAGGTTCCAATGGGGGGCATTACGGATCTTTCGCCTGAGATGAATCATCTTGGCTTATGGGATGAGAGGGAAGGCGAAGTTGCTGCTGGGAGGTCATACGGTCAGGTGGAGGAAAGGGGAGGCGAGTAGTGTGGTCGTGGTTGTGCTTACGGCATGTCCCGTTGGTCTGCGAGGAGATCTCACCCGCTGGCTGCTCGAGATATCTCCAGGTGTATTTGTGGGAAATGTATCTGCTAGGGTGAGGGACGGGCTTTGGGCACGGATCCTTGCCATGGTGCGTAACGGGAGAGCAATTATGGTGTACTCGGCAAAGAACGAGCAACATCTAGCTTTCAAGACTTTTCAGCCTGACTGGCAACCAGTTGACTGTGAGGGAGTCGAGTTAATGAAGAAGCCTTTGGGAACGGATAATGCCACAATACTTGGTATACCACCAAAAGGATGGAGCAGTGCCAGTAAGTATCGAGCAGCAAGAAAATATAGAAGATAG
>ENA-UOOE01002954-UOOE01002954.1-fermentation-metagenome-genome-assembly--contig:-NODE-2954-length-11416-cov-3.156060_pt1 | contig 11416 bp, 9 predicted proteins | sample MGYA00245776_ERZ724021 | MGnify/ENA primary metagenome ERZ724021 (study PRJEB28704, sample SAMN03018321) | fermentation metagenome | biome: anthropogenic terrestrial biome; feature: soil; material...
ATTCGGCATTACCGGCGAAAAGTACCGTTATGAAAACGGCAGACACCGAAAGCGGCGACAACACATTCTACAAGACGGTCGAAATAAGCTATGAAAAAAAGCTTAAACCCTATAACGAAGAATTTGATTTTGAGGAAGAGATTCCGCTTATGCAGAACGAAAAATCCGTTGGTGAAATCGTTTATGGGAACATCCGGTTGCAGCCTCCTCAGGTAACGGTTACGGGAAATGACGCGCATATTAAAACAAATGCGGTTATTAAGCTGCTGTATGAGGCGGAAAATTCCGACAACGAATTGATTATGTCAACTAAAATACTGCCTCTCGTCATGACCATGAGCAATCTTGATATCAATGAAGAAAACAGGATTTCCGTTTCGCTCTCGGTTCCAAAGGAAAAACTATCGATCGAGCTGGATACCTATGGCGAGAACAGAGTAATAAGAGCCGAATTCACGGCATTTGCAAAAGCTGCAATCGCGGAAAAGGTAAATGAAACCGTCGCAACGGATATGTTCTCCTCGGATTGTTTACATAAAACTGAAAATGCAACAGTTAATCTTTTGATGGCAGCCACAGAATTCGATCGCACATTTGCCATAGATACGGAGATTACGCCTGATAGAACCATTATCGCTCCTTTGTTCGACACCGATATAACAATAAATGAATTAAAAGCCGAACAAAGTGAGGGAGGTGTCGTAATCAGCGGTACTTATACGGTCTCGATTTTGGGTCTGACGAATGAGGGAGTCGAAAGCTTTGATTTTACGGGTGAGTTCAGTGAATTCATCACAGCTGATTTTCCAATGGGTGTCGGTTCTATCGAGGTCTCGCTGTATCCGTTTGATTATACCTCGACGATGATGTCAGACGGTAACATTTCACTCAGAATCATCATCAACGCTAAAATTAGAGCATATACAGAAGAGATGAAAACATTTATCTCGACAATAATAAGTCAAGACCCTCTCGCAAAAGAAAAAGAGAGCTATTCCGTTGTGTATTATTACCCGAGCAAAACCGATTCTTTATGGACTATTGCGAAAAAGTATTATGTAAACCCAAGCGCCATAAAGGCAGCGAACCCTAACACCTTTGACGAAAACGATATGCCGAAAATCGGCACCAGAATGGTTTTAATAAAAAAATAAGCTCCGAATAAAAAAACCGTCATTACCCGCCGTTTCTTTTATGAACCGGTATCGGAATGGCGGTTTTTTATTATTTAAGAGATTAATTAGTTGTTATTTTGTTACCATTAACCGCCCGGTTTAATATACTGTAAATATAAATACTTATCCGAAAGTAAATAACACGGGGGAAATGAGTCATATATGTCTGATAATGTAAAAATTTCAATTATAGGAGGAGATTTAAGACAGCTTGTAGCTGCAAGGATGTTTTCCGAAAACGGAATAGAAACAGCGGTGCATGGATTTGATCTGTATTGCGGTGATTTTTCCGCAGTAACAAAGTGCAGGACACCTGCGGATTGTATACACGGTTCTTCCGCTGTAATACTTCCGCTACCCTGTTCGGTTGACGATGAAAATGTCAACACGCCGCTGCATGACGAAAAAATCCCGCTCAGTGAGATTTTTTGCCATGTATCCGATGAACAAATACTCTGTGGGGGCATGATCAACTTCTGCCGACCGAACAGTTATGATTATTATGAAAGGGAGGAGCTGAAAATCCTAAATGCAATCCCTACCGCGGAGGGAGCGATAGCGATTGCTCTCGATAAAATGCCGATAACATGGCAACCTAAGCCCTTTAACCGTTCCGCGAGCGGTGATTCTGGGGTACGGTCGTATCGGGAAAGCGCTCGCGGAACGGTTAAAGGGCTTAGGTTGCCATGTTACCGTTTGCGCAAGAAAGGATAGTGACCTTGCGTTATGCGAATCCTCCTCATACAGAGCGGTACATATGCGTCTTTTAAGTGAGGTAGTATCGGATGCAAATGTGATTTTCAATACCGTTCCGGCAGTCATTTTAAACGAATCCATTCTCGATTGTGTTGATTTTCGAACTCTGATAATAGACCTTGCCGGAAAACCGGGCGGAATTGACTTTTCAGCCGCAGAAAAATGCGGTTTGAATGTCATACAGGCGTTATCGCTGCCCGGAAAAGTTGCGCCCGAAACGGCGGGTAGTATAATATATAAGACGGTAAATATCATTCTCAAGCAGGAAGGAGTTCTTTGATTTGAAGCTGGCTTATGCCATATGCGGGTCATTCTGCACGCATGACAAAGCGTTGAATGTGCTCGGGCTTCTGGCAGAAAAACATTCTATAACACCTATTTTCTCCGAGATAACGGCGGTGACTGACACCCGCTTCGGCACAGCGATTGTACTGAGTAGAAAAGTCGGCGAGATTTGCAGGGAGAAAATAATTAGTTCCATAATGGAAGCAGAGGAAAAAATAACAAAAGGTAAATATGATGCTTTAATAGTAGCTCCGTGTACCGGAAACACACTTGCTAAAATAGCCAACGGTATAACAGATAGCACGGTTACAATGTGCGTCAAAGCACAGCTCAGAAACCGCCTTCCGGTTATTATCGGGCTTGCAACCAATGACGGGCTCAGCGCCAACCTATTCAATATTGCGATGACACTTGAAAAGAAAAACATTTATTTTGTGCCATTCGGACAGGACAATGCTGTAGAGAAGCCGACGTCTCTTGTTTGCGACTTCGATAAAATAGAGAGCACGTTTGAATCGGCTGTTCAGGGCAAACAACTGCACCCTTTGTTATCGTAAAACTTAAAAAACGCAAAACACCATAAAAAGCGTTTTGCGTTTTTATTATTTCGTGCTGCTTGTTACAACGGGAAGGAAATTTGAATATTCTTCCGCAAGGTTCGGTGTAGGTTCTCCGGTTTTCGGGTTATATAAGTACTGGTAACAGAAAAAGCAATATCCATCTGCCCATTTACTCTCAAAAATATACTCAAATGAGCGTTTAAGCACATCCTTGTTATTTATCCATTCGTATTTTCCCTCAACCGTAACCGCCCATGCGTTTATAACCCCGTTATATGCGTTAAAAGCGTTTCCGCCTGACAGACCTACATAATACTTTACTTTTGGATTGGTTACCAGCGACGCCCATTCATCAACAGTCTCTGCAAACGGGCAGGAGCCATGCAGGAATCCGAAATAAATTTGCGGCAGTATATAATCTATAAATCCGTCCTCACTGCAGATCGGAAGAGCGTCGTGTAGGCGACATCGATAAAATAAGTGGAACGAAGATAAGTAAGATTGCCCGCAGGTGATACTCCGAAAACCGCGCTTTTATCTGTTGAATGCGTTGTGTTATAAAGACTTTTTACAAGAATATTTATATTGTTCTCCCTGAACTCGGAAAGCGAGGTATATCCGCTTTTTGCAAACGCTGCCGAATCGAACGATGCACTCGTGGTCGGGTAGAAATAATCATCTATATGTATTCCGTCAACATCATATTTGTCAAGAATCTCAGCCGCTCCGTTGCATATCAGCCCGATGACTTCCTGATATGCCGGGTTAAGGTATAGTCTGCCTTCTACCTCTACGATCCTGTCATTTTTTGCGTTATACCATTGTTTTGTAAGATATTTATCGCTTACGGAGTTCATCTCCGTGACTGTTTGCAACCGAAGCGGGTTTATCCAAGCATGTACCGAAATCCCCGCATATTTCGCTTCTTCTATGTAAATCTTTATCGGATCATAGCTTATCGATGTTCCGCTGCTCCCTTTAACGTACAGAGATACGGGAAAAAACTGCGACTCATACATACTGTCTCCGAACGGTCGCATATGCAGAAAAACAGTATTGAAACCATCGTGCTTGATGTTTTGCAGCATTTTTCTCACAAGTGCGATATAGGAGCTTTTTTCACGTTGAACACCGTTATTTACATACAGTGCGTTCATGTCATACTGCGATATCCAGATGCCCTTCATATAATCATCTGCAGCCTCCCCGACACGTATTTTTTCTCCCGGAAAGCTCTTTTCAAATACCGTTTTGTATGATCGTGTTATTGTTTCCGAATAGGTATAATAAAGCTCTCCCGACAACATATATCCAAGATAAGCCCTCACCGCAAATACCGTATCGACCGAATCAATTGTTATCCCGCTTTTGGTAACGTAATAGTCTATGTAGGAGTAGCTCGAAAACCCCTTTTTACCCAAGTAATTACTTATTCCCTGAGCGCGTAAATTCTCAATACCCGATTCCAGATTTCCATCGGGCATAAACGCAAGCTCGTTATTAAGTGAATCCATCGGACAGATCAATATTCCCATCGAAACGACCGACGAGTCTTCAAGCAGGCGTGAAGAGGTGTACCTTGCTCCGAAACGCAGCGCTCCCAATTCGGGGTTTATTGTCGCACCCAGCAAGGTCAATGCGTTATTTTCGTCAACAGCTTCGATTTTCGGCACAATTGAAAAAACCGATAATATTATAGCAAGCAATAAACATACAGCAACTTTATAACGCAATTATACTCCTCCGCTCAAAATAACAGCAATTTTAAAACTATAAATCTTATATTCATATTCTATATGTCGAAATGCGGCTTGTCAATTGTTATTTACAAACAGTTTACCGATATTTTTCCTTTCCTGCGCGAAATCCGGGTTTACCTCACCGGTAAGTACGTCAAACAGGTAATGATAACAGAAAATACAGTAGCCTGACGCTTTTTTCTCCTCATATATCGCAATAAGGCTTCTTCGTAGAATATCCTTATTATTAATCCATTCGTTTTTTCCTTCCTCAGTTCCGGCATAAACATCGATCTCACCCGATACCGCCATAACTGCCTTTGCGGCGGTAAGCCCTATAACAAGCCTTACCTCCGGCTCGGTAACCGCATCCACCCAGTCGGAAAGGATTATGTCGAACGGACAGCTTTTGTTGAGAAACCCGAAATACAGCTGCGGCATTATATAATCGATATAACCTTTTTGCGAGCACCAAAGATTAACATCAGCGTAATACCCCTCACGCAGGGAATACAGGTTTCCCGCAGGAGCGATTCCGTACCGAGCGTCGCTGTTTGAGGTCTTTACTGCCTGATAGATACCTTTTACCAAGAGATTTATGTTGTCACGCCTGAAATCTCCCAGCACATCAAATCCGCTCGAAGCGAATTCAACGGCGTCAAAATCAGCATCGGTTGTCGGATAAAAATAATCATCCATATGGATGCCGTCCATATCGTACCGCTCCATAATTTCCGAAACTCCGTCTGTAATCAACCCTCTGACCTCCGTATAAGCGGGGTTCAGGTACAAGCGGTCCCCGACTGCAATCACTCTGCCATTTTGCTGTTTATACCACTGCTTTATAATAAATCGGTCATCGATCGATTCTATCTCGTTTGTTTTCATAAGCCGTAGGGGATTTATCCAGCCATGAACTGAGATGCCGACCTTATGAGCCAGATCCGTAAAAATCCCAACCGCATCATAAAAAAGCTCCTGCCCGTAACTACCGCTAACATATTTTGAAACGGGGAAAATATCGGAAGCATACATGCTGTCCCCGTTAGGCCGAAGCTGCAAAAACACTGTGTTAAAACCGTTATTCTTAATATTCAAAAGCATTTTACTCACGAGATCCGTATAGCTCTGCTCATTGCGCTGAACACCCTTCTCTGTAAAAACAGGCTGCATATCAAACTGCGAAAACCAGATGCCCCTTATAAAATCATAGTTTATTATCTCTGATCCCGTGTTTTTGGATATCGCGTCGATGCTTGTACACGAAAGCTCGATTTCAAAGTCATTCACGGTGCCTGTATCCGGTATCGAAACCGGAACAAGAATATCCGCTAAAAGAGCAAGCGCTGAACATAGAATTATAATGATCAGATGCCATGTGTTCTTTTTCAAAAAAATCACCTGTTGCATTTCTATGTGCTTATCGATCCGATTAATACCGCTGTACTGAAAAATATCTATTTTCAAATATTACATTTTATGATAGAATGAAAAAAAGGAGGATGCATAATATGTTCTTGCAGCTTGATCCGGTAACTGATTTTATACTTGCCTCTTTAGAAAATTCCGGGTTTTCTTTGTATATTGTAGGCGGTTCACTGCGGAACAGGCTTCTCGGCCTTGACGTTCACGATACCGATTTTACAACAAACGCCACTCCCGCACAGGTAAAACAGATTTTTTCCTCATATACCGCCATAGATACAGGAATCCGTCACGGGACAGTTACCCTCGTTATAGATCATGTCCCTTATGAGATAACCACCATGCGAACGGAGGGTACGTATTCCGATAACCGCCGTCCCGATTGTGTTTTTTACACAGATTCCATCGAAGAGGATCTTAAAAGGCGTGACTTTACAGTCAATGCGCTCGCTTATTCGCCAAAAAGCGGTTTAGTTGACCTTTTCGGCGGTCTTTCCGACCTCGAAAACAGAGTGTTAAGAACGGTTGGTGAACCTGCCGAGCGTTTTTCTGAGGACGCGCTAAGAATAATGCGCGGGCTTCGTTTTTCGTCCGTTTTAGGTTTTGAGATTGAGAACGAAACAAAATCGGCAATGTTCCATTACTCTCATTTATTGAAAAACATTTCCGTTGAACGGATTTACAATGAGCTGATCAGCATGCTTGACGGCAATAATTTCGACAAGGTTTTGCGTGATTTTCTACCTGTTTTTAAGCTGATAATGCCCGAAATGCGTTTGCCTGAAGCTAACCTCGGAGAACTGCCAAAGCATCTTTTCAGGCTTGCCTCACTTTTCGAAGGAGAAACGGAAGCGGAAAATTGCCTTCACAGACTCAAGGCGGACAATTTTACAATAAAAACCGTAAAAGCACTTATCAGCAGGGAGCCGATACCTTTCGGTGATGTCGAAATAAAGAAATACCTGCGAAAAAACCAGGCAAATACACTCGATATCGCTCTTTTTCGCGAGACTTTTTACAAAGAAAAAGGCTCTTTTTCACGTGTAAAGAGCGTTTTGGATAGCGGCGAATGCTATTCGCTTTCTATGCTTGCTGTCAACGGTAACGATATAGCTTCTCTGGGCTTTTCGAAATCAGAGATTGGAGAAGTGCTTGAAGAGCTGCTCGACAAAGTGATTTCCCGCCGGCTGGATAATAAAAAAGAAGTGCTTATAGAAGCTGCAAAAATTATTGACAAGCAATAATCAATCTGTTATAATGCTTGAGGCTATAAGGAAAAGAGCGGGAACTCATATATTATCGCCTGTTTTTGGTTCTTTTTTAAACGCTTTTTAGTGTTTTTTCCCTGCTGGTGTGGCGCAGTGGTAGCGCAATTGATTCGTAATCAATAGGTCGTGGGTTCAAATCCCACCACCAGCTCCATATGTTTGATCCTTGTAAGTGCTTGATATATCAAGTGTTTTCAAGGATTTATTTGTTTTTACGGAGTTTTTTTATGGCAATAAATAAGCCGTTTGCCGTATGTATAGAAACAGATCTGTCCAGTTTGTAATTAACAACACCTACGTTCCAGTTCGCTTAATTCCTATATCAATATAAAGTTACTCGTATTCTTGTAGCAATTCCGACTCGATACGACATATTATGTATCGGGAGGAATATTATCATGTCTGAACAATTTGAAAAACGCAAAAAAGATTTAGTTGTAAATCAGCTTATAAAAGCGCAGACACAGGTATGTGTAAAACCCGAGTGCAAGCACGGAGAACCCAAAGTATTTTGTATTGATACAAAGATTAAACCCGGATGTGAGTGCGTTGATATGAGCGACTACCGTAAAGCCGGTGAAAAGTGCGTGTTTACAATAACACAGCTCTTTTGTGTGGAAGTACCAGTCTCGCTCGATTTTGATATAGATATAAACGAGGGCATCGCCTGCTGCGGCAAGCCCGAATTCGGTCCCTGCAAAAAGTGCATCGAAACGGACGAGAAATAATAAAGGGTCGCTTTCGTCAACATTATTTAATTGATAAATACCCCGTTTTCTGTGTGAAATCGGGGTTTTTATTATCATTTTGGTTGTTTTTACAGAAATTATTACCAAGCAGATATCAGATTTGCCAATATAGACAAAATACTGTTGCAAAAATAGTAAAAATGTTATATAATATAGTTGATCAAATTTTTGTAGTCAGGTGAATGAGTTTATGAAAAAAACGACTGTCAAAATCGCTTTGGACGGACCTTCCGGATCGGGAAAAAGCACAATGGCAAAGCTTCTGGCAAAAGATATGGGTTTTGTATATATAGATACCGGTGCTCTTTACCGCACGATAGGATTGTATTGTGCCAAAAAAGGAGTAGCAGCCGATGACTTAAATGGAATTATCGCACTTCTGCCCGAAATAAACATTAAAATGCAGCTCATCGATGGCGGCGGAGTGGTATATCTTAACGGCCGTAAAATCGGAGATGAGATACGCACGCCCGAGATTACAAAATATGCCTCCGATGTATCAAAAATTCCCGAGGTTCGCAGCTTTCTTTTGGAGCTGCAGCGTATGATTGCCGACGAGAACAATACAATTATGGACGGCAGGGATATAGGAACCGTTATTCTACCGGACGCGCAGGTAAAAATTTTCATGTATGCCGATGATAAAACAAGGGCACGCCGACGTTATAACGAGCTTATAGCCAAGGGTTATGATGTAAAATATGAGGATGTTCTCTCCGATATGATGAAACGGGACAAAAACGACAGAGAGCGGCAGATCGCGCCGGCAATACCCGCGGACGACGCTATCATACATGACAATTCCGGAATGAGTATTGAGGAAAATTTCGAAGCATTAAAGAAAATTATAAACGAAAAGTTGATATAGATGTTTTACAGAGCACTTAAAATATTACTGATACCGTTTTTTAAGCTATTGTACAGAATAAAAGTTGTCGGCAGAGAAAACGAGCCTTCGGAGAATTATATCGCCTGTGCTAACCATTCGTCATATATCGATCCCGTATTGATCGCATACGCTCTTAAGCATACGCAGCGGTTTGTAGCACGCTCATCACTTGTAAGATTCGGTTTTTACCGCTGGTTGTTCCGCCGCGTCAAGGTTATCACAATTAACAGGGGGAGCACGGACATCTCCTCAATACGGACAATAACGCAGGCTGTCAGCGACGGTGATTGTGTGAGCATATTCCCTCAAGGTACCAGAATAAAGGGAGTAATCCCCCGCCCCGAACAAGCTCAGGGCGGTATCGGTTTGTTAGCGGTAAAAACCAATGCACTCATACTCCCGGTTTCGATAATCACAAAAAGATTACGCCCCAGATTGTTCAAGAAAACCGTTATTGTTATCGGAAAGGCGATTCCGGCTTCGGAATATCTGAACTGCTGCGAAAATTCCCGAAGCAAGGATATTGCCGTGTTTTTATTTTCAAGGGTTTGTATCCCTTTTGAAGGAATGAAGTCAGAAAAGAGCGATGTAGAGCATGGCTGAGATTACACTTGCAAAAAGCAGCGGTTTCTGTTTTGGGGTTAAGCGTGCCGTTACGCTGCTTGAGGATGAGCTTGGCAAAACGGAAAACGCAAGAAACGTTATTTCAATAGGCGAAATAATCCACAACAGAACCTTTACCGATTCCATAAAACGCCGTGGTGTAAGGATTATTGACCCGGAAACCATTGAAACGGTTGATTGGGATAAAAACTCCGTGGCAATCATAAGGACGCACGGAGTTATTAAACAGGTTTATGAATATCTTGAAACGAATGATGTGTGCTATATCGATGCGACCTGCCCTTATGTGAAAAAGATATACAAAATAGTCGCAACACAACCTAAGGATTCGCTTATAATCATTATGGGCGATGAGAATCACCCGGAGGTTCAGGGAATCAGGAGCTTTGCGGAATGCGAAGTTCTTGTATTTTCCGATTTCGAGGAATTACAAAGCGGAATACCGAAAAACCCGCCTGAAGATAAGAATATAATACTTGTCGCACAGACGACTTACAATATTAACCAGTGGGAAAAATGCCAAAAATTCATAAAATATCTATATACAAATTCGAGAATATTTGATACAATATGCAGTGTGACCGATGAAAGACAAAAAGAAATACTGTCCCTGTCGGCAGACAATGACCTTGTCGTTGTTGTCGGAGGAGCCTCCAGCTCTAATACGGCAAAGCTGTATGATATCGCTATAAACAACTGTAAAGCAGCAATTCACATTGAAACTGCAGGAGAGCTTTTGGATTATCCCCCGCACTTTTTCAAAAAAGCAAAAAAAATAGCTAATGTAGACAGCACAATTTTAATTGCGGGAGCTTCAACTCCGGGCAGCATAATACAGGAGGTTATACAAACAATGACAGAAATCACCAATGACGAACTCAGCTTTGCTGAAATGCTCGATCAGTCCTTTAAAACTTTAAATACAGGGGAAAGGGTAACCGGGGTCATCACATCGGTAAGTCCCTCGGAGATTCATGTAGACTTGGGAATCAAACACACGGGTATACTACCATACGATGAGATTACTTCAGAGAGCGGTGTTGACCTTGAGAGGGAATTCCATGTCGGCGACAAGATTGAAGTTGTATGCATAAAATTCAACGACGTTGAAGGTATCGTCACTCTTTCCAAGAAAAGGCTTGACGCGAGTAAAAACTGGCAGGTCATTCAACAAGCGGCTGAGGAGGGCAGTATACTTTGTGGTACGGTCAGGGATGTTATCAGGGGCGGGTTGATCGCATATGTGCAATCCGTAAAGGTGTTTATTCCCGCATCACAGTCCGGAGTTCCCAGGGACGGCTCGCTTGAGTCTCTCAAGGGCCAAAAGGTAAAAATCAAGATCATCGAGATAAACGAGCAACGCAAGCGTGCAGTCGGTTCTATAAGAAACGCGGAGCGTTCGATTCATAAAAAGGAGTCAGAAGAATTTTTTGCAACCGCAGAGGTTGGACAGAAGTTCAAAGGAACGGTTCGCTCGATTACGAATTATGGTGTTTTTGTAAATATCGGACCGGTCGACGGAATGGTTCACATCACCGAGCTTTCGTGGGGCAGACTTAAACCTCCTTCGGAGTTGTTTAACATCGGCGACGAGATTGATGTTTTTATCAAGAATATCAACACCGAAAAAAAGCATATCTCACTCGGCTACAAAACCGAAGAGAACAATCCATGGAGAATTTTCGAAAATAAATACAAGGTTGACGATATTGTGGACGCGAAGGTTGTAAGCCTTATGCCATTCGGCGCATTCGCAGAGATAATTCCGGGTGTCGACGGTCTTATTCACAATACTCAGATAGCGTTGAAACCGGTGGGAAATCCCGCTTCGGTTCTCAGAATCGGGGACAGTATAACCGCAAAGATAACTGCAATCGATCTTGAGAAAAACAGAGTAAGCCTTTCCATAAAAGCACTGCTTGAGGAGGGAGATACTCCTGCCAGAG
>ENA-UOOE01002955-UOOE01002955.1-fermentation-metagenome-genome-assembly--contig:-NODE-2955-length-11414-cov-21.002905_pt1 | contig 11414 bp, 8 predicted proteins | sample MGYA00245776_ERZ724021 | MGnify/ENA primary metagenome ERZ724021 (study PRJEB28704, sample SAMN03018321) | fermentation metagenome | biome: anthropogenic terrestrial biome; feature: soil; material...
CGCAAACGTAGAACTCGGTACAAGTTATAAGGACTTAAAGGCGGATATCAAATTTTTAACGCACAGGACGGATATGCAAAAGGATGATTATTCGGGTAAAAACTGGAAATCATATATTGCTGAGTTTAACAAAAAATATCCAAATATAACCGTTAATATCGAAGGCATCACGGATTACGCCAACAATTCGCTCCTGAGGCTCCAGGGCGGCAGCGACTGGGGCGACATAATGATGATTCCGGCAGTTGACAAAGCAGATTTGTCTACATATTTCATGCCGCTTGGCAGCCTTGCAGATATGCAGAAGCAGATAAGGTTTGCCCATGCGTGGGAGTATAAGGACGTAGTGTACGGCGTACCGTCTGTAGGCAATGCGCAGGGTATAGTCTACAATAAGCGGATATTTAAAGAAGCCGGCATAACGGAGCTTCCGAAAACACCGGATGAATTTTTAAGCGACCTCAAGCTTGTAAAAGACAAGACAAAAGCGACACCGCTTTACACCAACTACTTCGCACAGTGGACAATGGGCGCGTGGGACGGCTACCTGAGCGGCTCCACAGGTAATGCAAAATATATGAACCAGGAACTTTTGCACAAGTCAAACCCGTTTAGCAACCCGGGCGACAGCACAGGCCCGTACAACGTCTACAAAATACTTTACGATGCCGTTAAAGGCGGACTGATAGAGAAAGATTACACGACGACAGACTGGGAGAGCAGCAAGACTAAGATCAACAACGGCGACATAGCGTGCATGGTACTCGGCTCATGGGCGTATTCACAAATGGTAGGTGCCGGTTCGCATGGAGATGACATAGGTTACATGCCTTTCCCAATAACAGTTGGCGGAAAGCAATATGCTTCTTCAGGTGCTGACTACAGCTTCGGCATAAATGTGAACTCCTCAAAGGAAAAGCAGGAAGCTTCTATGGTATTTGTAAAATGGATGACTGAGGAATCAGGGTTTGCTTACAATGAAGGCGGCATACCAATAAAGGCCGACGACAACAAATATCCGGATGTGTTTTCTTCGTTCCAAGATATAGAGCTTGTTGAAGATGAGCCCGCGGCAGAGGGTGAAGAAGACCTGTTCAATAAACTAAATGCTGACTCCGAACTTAATATCAACAACAGCGGAAACGATAAGATTATGAAGATAGTCGAGCACGCTTCCAATGGGGATGAGTCGTTTGATGATATTATGAAGGACTGGAACGCGGCTTGGACTAAAGCCCAGCAGAAAGAGAATGTCACAGTATCATAACAAGTACATAAGTACAAAATATAAGACGTAGTGTGTTCCTTGGCGGGGCCGGGAGGCGTGCCTCTTCGGTCCCCGCTTTTTAACTAAGTTTGGAGGCGCAATATGGAGACAAATGCACTTGGCGCTAAAAAAAGAAATGCTTTTAATTTTAAAAAATGGTCAAGAAGCAGAAACGGGCAGCAGACGTTTATCATTATCGCTTTTATGATTATTCCTCTTCTCCTGCTTTTTGTTTTTACATATCTGCCGTTTGGGGAAATGGTCAAGTTCAGTTTTTACGATATGAAATACGTCGGCAGAAGGACGTGGGTAGGTTTACAGAACTATAAGGATGTTTTCCAAAGGACAGACTGCTTTGCCGCGCTTAAGCTTAGCCTTTATTATATGGCCGGGGCGCTCATACAGCTTGTCATAGCATTGTACCTCGCGACCATATTAAGCTTTAAAGTGAAGTTTGGCAATTTATTTAAAGGATGCATGTTTTTTCCTTTCCTCATAAACGGCATAGCCGTGGGCTTTATCTTTAAATTCTTTTTCACGCGCGGATATGTTTTCGACACCGTTCTGCAGTGGTGCGGTTTCAGCCTCCAAAACCTGCCTTACTGGCTCAAAGACCAAAGTATAAACAACGTTTCGCTGGTGGGAACTTCCGTGTGGAGGTTTTTCGGGCAGAACATGGTCCTGTTCATAGGTGCAATAATGTCTGTGGACGGCAGCATGTACGAGGCGGCCGAGCTTGACGGGGCAAATAAATTCCAAACATTTTTATATATAATACTTCCGAGCATAAAGAGTATAGTTGTGCTGAATATTATCTTATCTATTACCGGCTCGCTCAGTGCGTTTGAGCCGCCGTATGTTATTACTGCAGGCGCCAACGGCACTGCCACGTACTTCGTAGTAATGGACAGGATAGCGCATACGAGCCAAAAGGTGGGCCTTGCATCCGCTATGGCCGTAGTATTGCTGGGTATTATATTTATAGTCACTATTTTACAGAAGCTTTTCTTCAAGTATGTTTTTAGGAACGCGGAAGACGAAAGCCCGAAAAAGTCAAAAAGAAGGCAGAAAAAGCTTATGGCAGGCAAGGAGGTTGCAGCGCAATGACAAAAAGACAGGCTAAAAAAAGAGGCATTGCATGGCCTATCATAAAATATATATCGCTGATATTTTTTTCATTTGTAGCCCTTGTGCCGGTAGTGTCCTGCCTTAACACATCTTTTAAAACCACGGAGGAGTACAGGAACACCAATGTTATGCAGCTCCCGTCGAATATAGACTTTTCTAACTACGTGACCGCTTTTAAGCAGGCAAACATGGGGCGCGCGTTTATAAACTCCGGCATCATACTCGCGTGCGTGCTCGTAGGGTCAACTATTATAGGCACGCAGCTTGCGTACGTGCTCAACAGGTTTAAGTTCCCCGGGAATAACCTTATCAGGAACCTGTTCCTGTTTGCGACACTGCTTCCCGGCATAGCAATGCAGGTGCCTGTCTATAAGATAATGCACGACCTTGGCTTTATAAACCACCTGTACGGTTACATAATTATGATGATGGGCACAGACGTTATTTCTATATATATATTTATCCAGTTTTTTGAGAACATACCCGTTTCGCTTGACGAGTCGGCCATACTCGACGGGGCGTCGTATTTTACAATTTACCGTAAAATACTTCTGCCGCTTTTAAAACCGGCAATAGTGACGTCGATGGTGCTTAAGGGCGTGGGAACATACAACGAGTATTACTGCGCAAACCTTTATCTACAGGATAAAACCAAGCTGCCTACGGTCGCGACTTCGCTTTACACGTTTGTCGGCCCGCTCGGAAGCCAGTACAACCTTATATGCGCCGGCGTTATCATTTCGCTTCTGCCGGCACTCGTAATTTTTATACTTTGCCAAAAGCAGATATACAGCGGTATTGCAATGGGCGCAGTAAAAGGCTGAAACTGCCCTTTGCCAATACTTAAAATAAAGCCGACGGCAGGCTTTGAGGTGGTTTGGTATGATAAATGAAGCAAAACAGCATTTGACCGGTACGATAATACCGTTTTGGAAGAACCTGCGCGACGATGAGTACGGGGGATACAGCGGGTATGTCGGCTTTGACTTAAAGACAGATAAAAAAGCCGTAAAGGGCTGCATACTAAACAGCAGGATACTTTGGTTTTTTTCCCAGGCATATATGCTTTTAAAAGATGAAAGCCTGCTTGAAGAAGCGCGTCACGCTTACGCATTTTTAATTCATAATTTTACAGACCAAAATTACGGCGGCGTTTACTGGTCGGTGAGCTTCAACGGAACTCCGGCCGACACGGCAAAGCACACGTACTGCCAGGCTTTCGCAGTTTACGGGCTGGCGGCGTATTATATGGCATCAAAAGATGAAAAAGCGCTTGATGAAGCTCTTGCACTGTTTGACATCATCGAGTCGCGCTGTACGGACGAAAAAGGATACCTTGAGTCGCTCGACCGGCAGTTCGGGCAGACTGAAAACGATAAATTGTCTGAAAACGGCGTTATGGCTTCAAAAACCATGAATACGCTTCTGCACGTTTTTGAGGCTTATGCCGAACTGTACCTTGCCTGCCGTAAGCCTGGGGTAAAAAACCGCCTGCTGCATATTTTGGATATTTTCGCCGATAAAATTTACAATCCAAAGCTGCAGCGCCAGGAGGTGTTTTTCGACGGGAATTACAACAGCCTGATAGATATGCAGTCGTATGGCCATGACATAGAGACGTCGTGGCTTATAGACAGGGGCACTGCGATTGCCGGGGAAAAGGCATACGCTGAAAAGATGGCGCCGATTACGTCTGCCCTTGCTGAAAAAGTATATAAAAAAGCTTACGACGGACGTTCTATAGACAATGAGTGTGTGCACGGCGTAACGGATACCGCGCGTGTCTGGTGGGTACAGGCGGAGGCCGTTAACGGATTTTTGAACGCTTACATGAAAAACAATGAAAAAGTTGAATATTTGCACGCCGCGGAAAACATATTTGATTTTATAAGGAAATATGTGGCTGACAAAAGAAAAGGTTCGGAGTGGTTTTGGCGGGTAGACCGCGAAGGCCGGCCGGACACCGCGAAGCCGATTGTGGAGCCGTGGAAATGCCCGTACCATAACGGCAGGATGTGCATGGAAATTATAAGGAGCAACGTCGGATGATTCATGCTGAATATTTTGAAGAATTAAAAAAGTACAATGAATTGATACACCGGAAAAATAAAAAAACGGATTTTTACAACGGCATTTTTGACAGGTATGAGTATCCGGTGCTTACAAGGGAGCATATCCCGCCGTTTTGGAAGTATGACCTGAACGAAAGCACAAACCCGTACTTTATGGAGCGGCTCGGCGTTAACGCGGTGTTTAACGCCGGCGCTATAAAACTTAAGGGAAAATATTACCTTGTAGCGCGCGTTGAGGGGAACGACAGAAAGTCGTTTTTTGCCGTCGCGGAGAGCAAAAGCCCTGTCGACGGTTTTGAGTTTTGGGATTACCCTGTGGTATTCGACGGGATACCGGAAGAAACAAATATATACGATATGCGCCTTACAAAGCATGAGGACGGCTATATCTACGGTATATTCTGTTCCGAGAGCAAAGATAAATCAAGTCGGGATTTGTCGGCGGCGGTAGCGACGGCAGGCATAGTAAGGACCAAGGACCTTAAAAAGTGGGAAAGGCTCGACAACCTTGTGACGCTTCATTCGCCCCAGCAGAGGAACGTCTGCCTGCACCCCGAGTTTATAGACGGCAAGTACGCTTTTTACACGCGGCCGATGGACGGCTTTATAGAAACCGGCAGCGGCATGGGCATAGGCTTCGGACTGTGCGGCGACATAAAACATGCCGTCATAGACGGCGAGCGTATGACAAGCGTAAGAAAATATCACACTGTAACCGAAGGTAAAAACGGCGCCGGCGCGCCGCCTATAAAGACAAAAAAAGGCTGGGTACATATAGCCCACGGTGCCCGCAGCACGGCTGCAGGATTAAGGTACGTTATATACGCTTTTGCTACAGACCTTAAAGACCCGGGCAGGGTTATCGCCGAACCTTCCGGTTTCCTTATAGCGCCGCGGGGCGGGGAACGCGTAGGCGACGTTTCAAACGTCGTTTTTACAAACGGCGCTGTGGCGGACGAAGATGGCGGCGTGTTTATTTACTACGCTTCATGCGACACGCGGCTGCATGTTGCGGCGACTACGGTTGATAAGCTTACCGACTATGTTTTCAGCACGCCCAAAGACCCGGGTGGATGGGCAGGATGTGTAAAACAGAGATGCGGACTTATAAAGAGTAACTTGGAGCTGCTAAAAAATTATAAATGAAAAAGAGGTATGCTGATATGGGAAAATATACTGCGGCAGGGCCGGCTGTTAAACATATACCGTGGCAGGAGAAGCCTGCCGGCCTTGTCAACGCCCCTGTCTGGCGGTACAATGAAAACCCAGTGATAAAAAGGAACCCGGTTGAAAACGTGGCGCGTATTTTCAACAGTGCGGTGCTGCCTTTCGGCGACGGGTTCATCGGAGTGTTCCGCGGCGAGCAGACGGACGGTGTCCCTTACATATATTTAGGTACGAGCGGCGACGGCATACGCTGGGACATAAGCAAGGATAAGATAAAATTTTCAGACAGTGACGGCCGGCCGGCCATGCCACTTTACGCATATGACCCGCGGCTTGTAAAAATAGACGGAACGTACTATATAATCTGGTGCCAGGACTTTTACGGCGCTTCCATCGGCATTGCCGAAACAAAGGACTTTAAGACTTTTACAAGGCTCGAAAACCCTTTCATACCTTTTAACCGCAACGCTGTTTTATTTCCAAGGAAAATAAACGGGAAGTTTGTTATGCTCTCCCGCCCATCTGACAGCGGCCATACGCCTTTCGGCGATATATTCCTCAGCGAAAGCCCCGATATGGTCTACTGGGGCAGGCACAGGCACGTAATGTCGAAGGGTAAAGAGTGGTGGGAGTCACTTAAAATCGGCAGCGGAGCGGCGCCTATAGAAACTTCCGAAGGGTGGCTTTTGTTTTACCACGGCGTGAGCGGCACTTGCAACGGCTATGTGTACTCCATAGGCGGAGCCATACTTGACACAGACAACCCGTCCATAGTCAAATACAGGTGTAAAAATTTCCTGCTTACTCCGCAGGAGTGGTATGAAGAAAGGGGTTTCGTGCCGAACGTATGCTTCCCGTGCGCGGCTTTGGTTGACCCGCCGTCGGGGAAAATAGCCATATATTACGGCGCGGCCGACAGCTATGTCTGCCTTGCTTTTACAAACCTCGACTATATAATAGACTATATAAAGGGAAACAGCGACGTAAACGAAAGCGATACGGAAATAGGGAAAAGATAAAAGAGGGAATATAAAAATGCTTGTATATCCCGACGATAAAAACCTGCAGTACTCCGGAAGGATAGACTTTGACGACGCAAAGCATCCGAAGCTTGTTTATCCGTGCAGCTATGTGAAAATAAAGTTTACCGGCAGCTCATTAAAGGCTGTCGTTGAGAACAAACGCTCCTGCTGGGATAATTACATGGGATACATCGTGGACGGGAGGCAGGGGAAAAAGCTTCTGCCGCCTTCCGGAAAAATAACGCTTGAACTCGCTAACGGTTTAGGCGGCGGAGAACATACCGCCATGCTTTTTAAACGAATGGATTCATGCCATGTCGTGACTTTCCACGGCTTTATGGCAGACGACTGCGCAAAGGTTTGCGCGCTGCCGCCTAAGCCGGAAAGAAAAATTGAAGTGTACGGCGACAGCGTTTCCGCCGGCGAAGTGTCGGAGGCTGTGGATTATGCAGGCCTGCCTGACCCCGAAAATAACGGCGAATTTTCCAACAGTTTTTACTCCTACGCGTGGATGACGGCAAGGAAGCTTAACGCGCAGATACACGACGTCGCGCAGGGCGGCGTCGCCCTCCTTGACGGGACGGGATGGTTTGCAGCGCCTGATTATATAGGGATGGAAAACGTGTACGATAAAATAGAATATTTCCCCGAATTAGGTCCTGTAAAACAATGGGACTTTAATTTGTACCGCCCGCACGTTGTGATAATAGCCATAGGGCAGAACGACAACCACCCGGAAGATTACATGAAAGAGGACTATAACTGTGAAAAAGCCGTAAAATGGAGGGCGCATTATAAGGCTTTTGTAAGGAAAATACGCTCGATATATCCAAAAGCGGTGATAATCCTCGCGACTACCATACTTGAGCACGACAGGTCGTGGGACGACTCTATTGAACAGGTAACACGTGAATTGAATGATAAAAAAGTCTGCCACTTTATGTATACTGCCAACGGCTGCGGTACAAAAGGCCATATACGCATACCGGAAGCTGATAAAATGTCCGATGAGCTTGCCGGTTTTATAGGCTCCCTCGGTGAAGACATATGGCATGATGAAAAAGGGTGAGAAATATGGACTTCGGGATTAATTTTGAAGAAGGTATTTTTAATACCGGCAATCTCTGCCGCTTGAAAAAGCTTATGAAAAAAGCTGAAAACGGCGGTGCGTTTACCATAGGCTTCATAGGCGGGTCCATAACGCAGGGCTCGCTTTCGTCAAAGCCGGAGACATGCTACGCATACCTTGTTTATAAGTGGTGGAAGGGAATGTTTCCCAAAGCTGATTTCAAGTACATTAACGCCGGTATCGGCGCTACGTCTTCGCAGTTCGGCGCGGCAAGGGCAAAGTCAGACCTCCTTAAGTACAGCCCGGATTTCGTTGTGGCCGAATTCAGCGTAAACGATGAAAATAACGACTTTTTTATGGAAACTTACGAGGGGCTCATACGTAAGATATATTCGTCTGCAAGTAAGCCGGCAGTCCTTATTTTTAACAATATGCGCTATGATAACGGCGTGAGCGCACAGGAACGCCACATAAAAATAGGGAAGCATTACGGCATACCGTGCATAGGCATAAAACCCGTAGTTGATAAAATAAGAGACGGAAAAATACGCATACGGGATATAACTCCTGACGGGCTTCATCCTAATGATGAAGGCCATCGGCTGCTCGCGGAAAGCATATCGCATTTCCTTGAAAAAGTTTATAGTAGCAGGAATACGGATGAAAGTGAACCGCCGTACCCTGCGCCTCTTACCGCCGACATGTATGAGAACGCCTCCCGCCTTCAAAATTATAACTACTCGCCTGCGGCCGATGGGTTTAAGGCGGACAATGTAAAACAGGACAACATAACGCAGGTTTTCAGGAACGGTTGGACAGCCTGCAAAAAAGGCGCTTCCGTAACGTTTGAGGCAGAGGGCACGGAGTTGGCGGTACAATACCGCAAGTCCGTAAAGAAGCCCGCGCCGGTTGCGCTGGCGGTTGTGGACGGCTGCGCGGAGCATGCCGTAAAACTTGATGCTAATTTTGACGAGGACTGGGGCGACTGCCTTTACATGAGTACCCTGTTAAGGCACGGAGAACTTAAGAAACATACGGTAAAAATAACGTTAACCGACGTTGATGAAAACAACGCTGTACCGTTTTACCTTGCGTCATTAATATTTTCTTGATTAAACTATATATGATAAGTTGAAAGCAGCAGCTGAAGTAGTTTTTATTATAATATTAAACCTTTCTCAAAACACTATAAGTGTGGTGCTGTATATGCCATAGGTGGAAAATTTTTTATAAAAAGCCGTAAAATAGTAATTGCTTATTACGAGAAAGGGCGGAGTTAAAGGTATGAATAAATCTTTAGGAAGAAAATTCATGGCTTCATTATTAGCTACCTCTATGTTGGCGGCTGTACCGTTCAGCTTTCAATGCAACGCGGCTGAACAGACGAGTGACACTTATGCAGAGCGAAGTATATTGCCAGTTAAACAAACCGTTATAACGCCGGAGACACTGACAGACTTACCTAAAAGTGTAAATCTAGTAGATGCACATGCGACTGAAAAAACGGTAAAATTGTATGCCTATTTAAAAGGTATAGCTAAATCGAACTATGTAATATATGGGCATCAGGATGACACTACGCAAAAGACCGTCCTTAGGGACAGCGGGACAAACTCAGATACTAAGGATGTTACAGGCTCCATAGCCGGTGTCTTCGGTATTGACGGCCTTGCTATGACAGGCGCCGAATTAGAGCTTAAGGCACCGTATAAAGACACAGTTACCCAGACGGCTGCCGTTTCAATCAGCGCGGCAAAAGAAGGAGCGGTAGTAACTTTGTCGGCGCATATGCCGAATTTTGCCGGCGTTAAAAAGAAAGGCAAGAAAAACGGCAAGTATGATTACACGGGGTATACTCCTAACGATACGAGCGGAAATGTTGTAAACCGCATTTTGCCTGGCGGTGATCTTAACGATGTATATACAGGCTACTTGGATATGGTAGCACAGTATGCAGGCGACTTAGCCGCGGCTGACGTGCCAGTGCTGTTCAGGCCATTCCATGAAAACAATGGCAGCTGGTTTTGGTGGGGAGCCGGCCACTGCGATGGCGCTGCTTTCAAAGATGCATACAGGTACACGGTTAACTATCTGCGTGATGTAAAAGCAGTGCATAATTTTATTTATGTATATTCACCAAACGGGCCATTTGAAACGGAAGAGTCCTACTTAGCTACATACCCCGGCGACAATTACGTAGACGTACTGGCGTTTGATTATTATGACACTGAAAATGATAAGACCGGTAAATGGTTTTCATCATTTTCGAAAACCGCGGATGTAGTATCCGGCTTAGCCGAAAAACATTCTAAGCTTTCTGCGGTGGCGGAGACAGGGCTTATGTCTAATGGAAGTTTCATGTCTGTTTCTAATAACGCTGACAAGGACTGGTTCAACAGGGTACTTAAAACCATAGAAGGCAAAAACATAGCATATTTTATGACGTGGGCTAATTTTAATGAGAAAGATGGTTTTTTTCAGCCATACATGGTGAGCAGTACAAAAGGCCATGAAATGATAGACAATTTTACTGATTTTTACAATGCTGAGAACTCGGTCTTTGCTGACGGAATAGGCGATTATGCCGGTATAATCGCAAACAACACAAACACCGGCGGAAATATCTCAGGATACATAAAGGAGCCTGTGTCAGGAGGAAGAATTATAAGCGCACCATCGCACATAACGGCATCTGTTAACGCGCCGTTTGGAACCGACGTGGACTTTATTATAAAAAACAATGACGGGACTACAATAGCCGACCTTAAGGGGCAGGAACAAAACGGTGATTTTTCTTCAGAAATAACACAAGAAATCTTGGATAAGGCAGGTAAGACTTATGGCTCTATAAGCCTCAGCATTGCCGGCACGACTTATGATAAAATAAACATAATTTTCAATATACCGGAAACTGCCGATAAAGCTGATGTAGTGGACGACTTTGAGTCGTACGGCGGAAGCGGGGATTTATTAAAGTTAAAATGGAGCTGTAATTCTGGCTCGGGATGCAGTGTGTCTCCAGCCTTAAGTACGAAATACCGCAGCGGGGGACAGTACGGTCTCGCATTCGCTTACAAAATCAACACTGAAAAAATACCGGAGGGATATGCAGGCATAACAGTCGATAAGGCTGTCGACTGGTCGCAATATGACGCCGTTCAACTTTACTGCAAGCCTGATGGCAAAGGGCAAAAGCTGGTCATACAGATTACGTCTGGCGGAGAGGACTTTGAAGTACACCTGCCGGAATTTGCAGCAACAACAGAAGCTAAGGTATTAACACTGCCGTTTAGTAAATTTGTAGGCAAAAATAAAGGCAAATTTGATCCGTCCAAAGTAACGAAGTTCGGCATTTGGTGCAACACAATAGGCTCAGACGTAAGCGTTGATTCCGTAATGTATTTTGATGATATTAAAGCGGTAAATATGTCGTCACCGTCGTCAGGAGAAAATGAAAAGACATATGTAGTCAAAAAGGGTGATACCCTTTGGAAAATAGCAAAAGAAAAACTTGGGTCAGGCAGCAAATATATGCTGATTTATAACCTTAATAAAAATAGTATGAAAAACCCTGATACAATTTACGCGGGAGAAACTTTAATTCTCCCCTGACTGTATGTGACATGAAGCAGTAAGAGGCACGGCTCAGAAAAACTAAAGCCGTGCCTTTTTGCCGCAGAGCACAGGTT
>ENA-UOOE01002959-UOOE01002959.1-fermentation-metagenome-genome-assembly--contig:-NODE-2959-length-11407-cov-6.979299_pt1 | contig 11407 bp, 4 predicted proteins | sample MGYA00245776_ERZ724021 | MGnify/ENA primary metagenome ERZ724021 (study PRJEB28704, sample SAMN03018321) | fermentation metagenome | biome: anthropogenic terrestrial biome; feature: soil; material...
GATTTCGCTTTTCCATACTCTTAGTTTAGCTTATTTTTAAACGCAATGTGTCTCATTACCTGGGTGCATTATAATTTCCCTTATAACCAGCTGCTTTAAATTTAAGATTTATCGTGTAAAATTTCATTGTAATTTACCCAACCTTTTAATTGCAAAGCTTTTTTATATTTTTCAAAGACTTCCTCTTTCATGGTTACACAAAGAAGTTTTCGGGGACGGGTCATAGCTACATAGGCAATTTTTAAATGATCTACGGCCCGTAATTTATGTTTCTTTGGGGGTTTACCAATAAAATACCCAATAATATTTTCAACGGTATATTCATGAAAAACCGTTTCCATATATAATGTGGCACAGTGCGTCTGACTTTTGACACCATGTACAGTATCAATTTCTATTGATATACCGTTAAATTCATAAATATTATGAAGAATATCTGATTTAGATGTAATAAATGCAGCAGCAAATATATTATTAATAAAATCTAGCACATCCACATTTGGCACACAGCCAAATCTTTTCAATATAATTATTAAAAGCCGTCTAAAATAGGGCAGAACGTTTTTACCTGTTTCAATCAACAAAATACATCTTGCAAGGATTTTGTGCATACCGTAATACAATCGTTCATCATTTTCTTTTAAAGTTTTTAAGAACGTACTTTTCGCATAATACTTCCCTTCATTAGTTTTTATACCTGCCAATCTTAAGGTCTTTAATATAGCATTAATAAAGCGGTCATAGTAAGCTTTGCATCCTTGTTTTTTTAATATTTCCGCATCCAATTTACTTAAGTATATACTTAAGCATGAAAAATCCCCGTTTACATTTGTTTTACTGTTAATTTTATTAAATAACGGGTAATAGTGCGTAATTCCTAATTTGTCGTGACTCTTACGCATACCCACAGCCTTAAAAACAGGTTTTTCCTCATATTGTAAATTGAAATGCATAATCAATCTGGCAAAGATTTGAAGTACTTCTTTAACATCATTATTAGCATAGGTTATAATAATCGGTGGTATGATAGAGTCTTCTACCCCGGACATATTATGCGGTGAAACCGCAATACAGTCGGCAACCCTGGCAATATTATTATTAAATCTCTTGCTATCGGAAATTGTTAGTTTATTACATGGTATCCATGCGGTCTCTTGATGGGAATCGTCATCATAAATAGCCTGTTCCGGATCCCCAAAACGCTGAATACTAATTTTATTCTTATTAAATACTTTATCTAATAATTCCATTTGAATAGTAGTTGTATCCTGCATTTCATCAATAAAAACAAAAGGAAAGCGATTTTCAAAGATAGGCTTCAACTCATTTTTATATTCTGATAAATATTTGGTTGCAAGTTCAAAGGCCATCTCATATCTTAAAATACCTTGATTGCTTAATGTTCTAAATACTTTTTTAAGTTTATCATCATATTTTTTATCAGCCTCTTTCTTAAATTCAAATAATTTTTTCCCTTTATATATGCAGTTGTCCTTCAAAGATATTTCACTTACGTTCACATAGTTTCGATCGCAAAAGGCCCTGAATCCTTCTTCCCAGCCTTTGTATTTATATATAGAACTAAAGGTTTTTATAAACTGAGCATTAAAAGCATCAGTGTCAATAATAACAGGTTTTAATCCATAATACTTAATACATGCTGGTATAGCCAAATATCTGTCTACAAATGATTGAATTGTACCGATATAATTAGGATAGGATAAAAGAATACTCCCCATATCACCCAGTCTATCCCTTATTTCATCAATTGCAACATTAGTATGGGTAAGTACGCAAATACCCTTATTATTATCCAAAGGCATTCTGCTGGCCAAGATAATTAACTTTGCCAGTAATACAGTCGTTTTACCACTACCTGGGCATGCAACAATATCCCGGCTTTCCATGCATTGAATGATGTCTCGTCTTTGCTTGTCAAATTCGTTAGGTATATTCAAAATTCTTTCAGCTTTTTCAATATCTTCATGGGTAATTGTCAGCATACTCATGGCCTTTAACTCCCGGTAACATAATAAATCGCATCTACCATGTATTGTAGATGTTCATCCTGTTTTATCTGCTCTACTTCACACTCCGTGAACCGTTTACTTAAAAGGATTTTTGCAAAACACTGAGCCGCTACTGCCTTGGAATTTGATTTTAATACAACCTTCTCACTTATTTTTTTTGCAATCTCAAATTTGTTCAAAGATAACCATGCGTCAATATCGGCCTTAGCAACTTCAAGATATTCCTCAATTTTTTTTATTTCCTTAGGTTTCTTACCCTTCTGAAGGTTTCTGTCTACATTTTCATAATCATCGGCCATCAATATGGCTGCATATAACTCGCTTTTTAAACAACTGCAGGCGATATCGAATTCGAATGTCCAGTATGGAGAAACAAATCCCCTCACATTACCATCAGAATATTTATCTATTTTGGCTTTTCTTTGTTTTTCGGTCTCAATCTCATATTCACTAAATTTATCAAACATTAATTTTTCATCTTTATTGAACAGCCTTATATCACAATCAGTAATAACAGCAACCGGTAACTTTATTTTAGGATCTTGATTCCTAATAAATATTCGTGCATATCTTAAAAGTGCTGTACTTCTAACATTGACAATTGAGACTCCATGTTTTGATAGTTTTTTACCAATCATTTCTGCCAAAGCAGGTAACAATAAATTCTCTGCGTCCCCCTCAACGATAAGTACACCTTTAGCAAAAAACAGATTAGCTTTGGTTGAATCTAAAAAACGCTCCAGAAACTGATAATCCCCTTCATGCAGAGCTGTATTGCCACTCGCAAGCGGGAAAACATTATTTTCGGTAAAAATAATAAGATTATCTAGCTTAATACTTGAAGCCAGCGTTACGCTATGGGTAGTAAGTAATATCTGTAAACCATCATTATTCTCATCGCATATATTTTGCAGGTAGTCAATTATTCTAAGCTGGGCCTGGGGATGTAAATGGGCTTCTATTTCTTCAATTAAAGCCAGCTTGACCCCTTCACTTTTTTCCCGCTGTAACAGAAGTAATTCTGCCGCAATATATAGCTGATTTAAGGTACCTAGACCAGGTTTGGTCTGGTCAAGAACAAGCTCTATTTTCTCAAGAATTGCTTTTAGTTTTGCAGGTGCTATTTCTATTTTTGATTTTAGTGGGCTATTATTATCGGAAAATGCAGTCAGATATGAATTTATTGATCTTAGTACATGTTCCTCATTATCTGGTTTACCATCATAATCAAAATATTTCTTTATAGTATCATTTGCATCTTTTATTATTTCCACTAATTCATGCTCGTCTCCCTGAGCAAACTCTTGATGAGAAGAAAATATTTGCGATAAACGTGAGTTTTTTCTTGCCCCAAGCTCAGTTTCTGCATCCCGCAAGGGCTTTAAGTATGTGGTCCTCAATAACTCTCTTGCTTTACTATATATAATTTGGCCTTCGTCATCGACACCAGCCCGAACATCGTCAATAATTAATCTATCCTTTTCATCTCTCCTAGCGGTCAGGAAAACCCTTAAATAGTATTGCTTTTCATCATCAATACCCAACCACTCCAAAAAGTCCTTGGCCTGGTTTATGGTAAAACCTTTAAAAATGCACTCAATCTTTAGTTCCTTAGCATTGTTATGGAAATCTTCTTTTTCAAGTCTTATATACTCACGGCTTTGGGTCAATAAAACATGTCTTATTGCATCTAGCAAACAAGTTTTGCCAGAATCATTCTCGCCAATCAAAACATTTAAGCCATTTCTTAAATGGAGCACTAAACCCGGTGTGCCATTTTTCTCCTCACCGAATTTTCTGAAATTCTTTATCCTTACTTCTGAGAGATATATAATAAAACACCGTCCTTTCAACACTACACAGAATTCCGATATTTTACATATATTTATATCTGGATCCGTTTCAATGATATTGATTATATGAGACAGAGAAGGTTTTGTGTTGGCCAAGTCAATATCATGTAGCTTACTAGGTTTGGCCCATTTTCAACTGTCCGATTTTTCGGACATCATATTCCTCAAGCTGTAGCTTTTTCTTAATATCATTCGAATGTCTTCAAGGATGGTATCACATCCCCTCGGTATCTTTCATTATTACTCTCCCTCCATCCCATCCAATGCCTTGCCCATACGGTACTTGATGTCATAATTGATGATGAAGTCCAGTTCTTCGGAGGTAAAGCCGTAGTGCTCAGCTAGAACAGTGTCAATATTATTAATGATAGGCTTAGACAAAGCCACTTTAAATGACTGAGTTTGGGTTTCACCCGTTTGCCTTTGAATTCTAGTAAGCATATCAGAATTTTTCTCTATATCAGCAAGATATTCCTTTCCACATTCAATCAAATTATTATCTGATTGTATAGAAGCCGGAAACTTTATTCCTTGAATATCGCTTGGATTTAAATCCCGTAAATTAGAAGTTATGGTATACCACCACCAGAAAATATCACTACTAAGCAAGGCAATAGTGACATATTCATACTTTTTTTCTTTTACCATAAAATATGTTTCACGACTTGATTTACTTTGTTGACCATTTAAATAAAACTTAGGCGGGAAATTGGTGAATACTTTCCAGTACAATCCACCCGTGGTTCTATAATAAACTCGGTTGGCCGAACCTGATGAAATCATGGAAAATAACTGTGCATCTGACTTGAGAACCTTTTTCAAAATCATCTTCTCTACAGTGTTGCCCAATTTAGGGACCCAGAAGGATTTCCTTATCTCATTCCAATTTATATATGCAATATTATAAAATAGATAATCTCGAATATCGGACTGCCATTTTAAATAGGCAGTCGAATAAACGGTTTTAGTTTCTTGATAATTTGCAACAAAAATAGTTAATGCTCTGTTAACACTCTCAAATAATTTTCCTGGTCTCCATGCATAATTCGAATACCAAGTTGTCCGACCTTGTTCAAGGAGCTTTTGTACCATAACCATCCTTTGGGTACATACTAATGCTAATGGTACTATCATTGATATATTGCCCTTACCATTAAGAATGCTAAGGCTACGTTCCATACACATGCTATGAACAGCGCCAGATTCGAACGTTCTTAAATCTATTGGTTTATATTCAATTTGTCTTATCTCTAAGTATGGCGGATTCCCAATTATCACATCAAATCCGCCCCGATCATGGATAATTTCATAGAACTCGGCCAGCCAGTGGAAAGGTTTATGGGTTTCAAGCCAGGTTTCATATTTCAAAGCTGAAGTCTGCTTGTACAGCAGAAGGTTCAGGTCTTGATTCAGCTTATCCAAGCGCTCTTCCAATTTTTCTTTGGCCTGATGAAATTCCCGATAATCTTCGGCTCCATTGAGCTGAATTTCCTTATAGCGGTTGAAGACCATAGCTACCTGTTCGCAGCATTCTTTTATTTTCCCGGCATCATTATCAAAATCCAGTTGCCCGGCAAAGGCCTGGTCTATTTCTGCCTCGCTGGCATACCCAATCAAAGTATTTCCGGCGCGGATGTTGTAATCAATATCCGGCAGAGGTTCGAGACCCAGGTTAGGCTTTTTGTAATTCGGTTCCACCGTGGCCACCAGCTTGAGGAACAGCCTGAGCTTGGCTATTTCTACCGCCTCGTGCATAATATCTACTCCATAAAGGTTGTTAAGAATTATGCTTTTGTAGATAAAATATTGGCGATTAGGGTGTTCGGGGGCTTTTACCCTTTCCAGTGTCTTTTCGAAAAAACTCTTGATGCCTTTTTTGCGCTCTGGCACGAATCTCTCCATGCGCTGCAGACATGCCTCATATAGAGGTTCCAGGATGTTCATGGCGGCAAAGAGAAAGGCTCCCGAGCCGCAGGTGGGATCTAATATGTTTATGGCCCTTCTCGTCCCCCCATCCCCGGCCAAGGATTTATAGAAATGAAGGAGGAATTGGGCATCTTCACAGTTCTCAATCACATTGCGGGCAAACTGGCGAATATTCAGGTTATAAGTAATAAAGTCATTGATGCTGACGATTTCGCCATTTTCTATTTTGCTGCGTACTTCCAGGTACCGTTTGCGTCGTTCAATAACCTCCCGCCATATTTCAGTAGGCAAAGCGACCTCTGCCAGCGCATTATGGTTCCAGCAGCGGCGCTTCTCCACCAGATCCGGCTGCTCCGGATCCATTCCGTCCTTTATATCCTCGGGCAAATCTGACCAGGGATCTTCCGGATTGATTCCGTATTTAACTGCTTCATATATGTAGGCATCGCCGCTGTCCTTTAACATTGACCAAATCCAACCGTCTGCTGCAAAAGCTGATTTGTACCACCGTTCCGTTTCATTGAATAAGTAAGGTAGGATGCAGTTTTTGCTTATGTAGTCGGTAATATCCTCTTTGGTATAATAGGCCCCCATTTGTGCCCGGTCATTAATATACTTTTCAAAAATATAACCGATGACATCCGGGTTTATATCCTTGCCTGAGGCAGTTATGCGGGTATCCAGGTGCCATTCATACTGGTCAAAAAAATTAAAGATATGGTCAAAAGCTTGGTCGTCAATCTGAATATCGGGGTTGGCTTTCTCCAACTGGTGTTCATCAAAAAGACCACCGTTGAGATAAGGGATATGTCCCAGCTCGGCTATAAGCTCCGGATTATGCTCAGATGAGCCCAAGCCTCTATGAAACAGGGTCAGCAGGAAATCACGGTAAAAGGAATAGAATTTATTCCTACCCTTTTTATGTTGGCATAATTTCAGTTTGTCCCGCAGGTAATTTTTATTGTTATCAAGAAAGCCTTTTTTCTGGATAAAATAACAGAACATCAGACGATTCAGCATCAGGGAGGCATACCATTCGCGGTCAGCCTGGGCGGCAATACCTTTTATGAAGCCCAAAAAGGTCTTGTGTTCATTCTTAAATCCATCATAGAACTTTTTGGTGACCCTTTCCCGGTTCTGCTGGAAATTTTCCCGAACCCGCCCGGTTACATCTACGATGGTTATATTCTCTTCCTCATCCAGGGTAAAAAATAGGCCTGAAGTCTTCTGGTACAGCAGTTCCGGTTCCTGTCCCCGGTACCAGTACGTGTCAGTTATTTGTGGAGGTTTCCCTGGTTCACGCAGTACCAGCTGCCAAAGCTGGGTTCCCTGAGCGCTATCCTTAAAAATAATGAGGTGCTCCCGATAGAGTCGGGACACCGCCCGGTCAAGTTTCATGCGGATAGGGTAATCTGGTATTTTACCCCTACCATCCGGGTCACATACCAGGATGCGAAATCCACTTTTCCCTGCAACTGATTGCAAAGTATAGGTGTATTCCTCCACCCTAACCGGATCCTCATGGTTTATATAGTCCCAACCCAAACGGTTGAAGAGTTTTGTAAACTCATATTTTTCTATGTACTCTTTAAACTCTTGCTTGCTTATACATGCCATATCCTTACCTCGCCTTTATACCTAGAGAGCAAATTATCTGAGGAATATTGAGAGCGCTTTCCTGTTTTTTATCTATCACCGAGAGCCGCCCTTCATCACGAAGCTTAATAAGCATTTCCGCCATTTCTTGATCAGTAATGCCAAAACGCAAACGGCGGTTAATGAGTTCGCGGGCACTTTCCCGTAAAGGATAGCGATAAATGTCATCTATGGTTCTTTTCAGAGCTACGGTATCAAAAAGGGTGTTTTTTATGCTTTCATAGTAGCGTTCCAATATTTTATAGGCTCGGTAGCGGGCGCTGGCCTGGCTCCCCAGTTGCCCGCCACTGTGAAGCGCTTCTTTTTCCGCTAGTTGTACCGCCAAGGCTACCAACTCATGATGGTTATCCCGTCTTTCCAATGCCGGAGTATCTAGAGCACAGGCAGCGGACTTAAGTATGCGTGATTGACTGCGCGAAATTACCCATCCATTCTCATCCAACCAGGTTAATCCTTCAAAACCATGACTATTACGGCTATAGGTTATGACCCCCTCCCCTTCTACCGTCTCTTCATCCAGTGGCTTGGTAGCATAAATCACATCGGGCAGGTTCGGAATAATCTTCTTTAATTCAGGATTCGCCCTAATTGCCTGATTCCATATTTCGTAGGCCTGAGAAGTTAAGTCTATTTCTCCCTCATCTTCATCAAGAAGGCCGGATTTTTCATTATAAAGGTCGGCAATATTAACCGGGTCACCATCAAAGAAAGTTTCATCCGAGCCTACTACTTCAGAATTTTGGGAAATGCGATGGGTGAGGCGATTCCTGAGGTTAATTATCTTCTCCAGCCCTTCCTGGGGTAAAAAGGAGTAGCAAAATATGTGAGGCGATTGCTGACCTATACGGTCTACACGCCCGGCTCTCTGGATTAAGCGAATTAAGGCCCAAGGGAGATCATAATTAACAATGATATGTCCATCCTGCAGGTTCTGGCCTTCGCTTAATACATCGGTACTGATAAGAATGCGAATTTCATCATACATTTCTTTTACCCGGTTGCTTATTGGGCTGAAACGATAGGCGTATTCGGTAGGGTTGTCTACTCCTCCAGTGACACAGTCCAAATCTTTTATGCCCCGGGATTGTAGCTGCTCTTCCAGGTAACGAGCTGTATCAGCAAATTGGGTAAATACCAGGATTTTATCTTTTGTATGGGTCTTATTTATAAGTTTTTCCAAGGTGTTAAGTTTCTGATCTTCAGCGGGGTCCCACTGTTTACCAATTTCTATGATAGATAGTATGGCCCCCACATCTTCTTCCAACTGGCGGGCCAATTCTTCATGGAAAAGTTGACTGCTTATCCAGTCATACTTGTTTTTTTCCTGCTGGCAGCGAAGATAATGCTCCTCAGCCAAACTACGGTATTTATCCTTTCCGGTTATAACGGCAATCTTGTAATCGTCTCCGCCATTATCGTCCTCTTCTAGGAATTCATTCATATCAGCACGTTCCTGTTGACCTATAGGAAAAGGTAAACCTTTTTCTATAGCATAGAGAAACAGGCAATTTCTTAGAACATGCCGGGCTAAAGAAACGAGGAAAGAGGAACCACTACTTTCAAGGCGTTTAAATAGGTTGGTACGGCAAAATCCCATTAAGCGCTTACCTGCACGGGATAGATTGGTTATAATTCGTTCCTCTTCCTTACTGGGTACCCGGCTGGAATCAGGGTTCAGATAATTACCCAGTCCATAACGAGCTAAATGCAGGTTATTAATTGTATCTACTACTTCAGTCGAGTAGAGCTTTACATACAGGTCACCGAGATCATTTTCATCAAAACGATATTCAATCTTTTTGGGTATTCGTTCGGGAAAATAGTTTATACTGCCATCATTAAACGGTATATAGTATTGCCTTTTCCCCTCATCCCAGATAGCATAGTTGCTCTTTATAAAGGTACGGGTTCGGCGAACCATGTAGGCTTTTAGTAATTCCTGCCAGTCTTCGGTAAAGTCACTTTTTTCAAATGCCAGCAGGGTATTGGGAGAATATTGAAAACGGGCAATAAATTCAACCGGCCCACCTGTACTTTCTATGAAGCGTTCCGGGCTCAGCCCTATGTCTTTATCCTCAGGTATAAAGAGACGAAGTTGATTGGAAATATCTAAATAGCTCTTGTTATAAGGGGTGGCAGTAAGTAAGATTACTCGACTTTCGTTCTTCTCTATATATTCCTTAACAAAAGCGTAGCGTTTGCTTTGTCGATTGCGCAGATTATGACTTTCATCAATAATAACCACCCGGTAACGGCGAGTCTTTTCCGTAAAGTCTTTATTAATCCTGGATATGCTTATAACCCGAGCCCGGAGCTGGTAGCGATGGACATAGTCTTCCCACATTTCAACCAGGTTCTTAGGGCAAATGATAAGGGTCTCGGTGAAAAAAGTTTCCTCAAATAGTTTGGCTACAGCAGTAGCGGTCAAGGTTTTACCCAGCCCCACCACGTCTCCAATTAATACTCCGCCCCTCTTGTCCAAATGGCGGGCGGCAATACTAACAGCATTCTCCTGGAAAGGCAGTAGTTCTTCCTTCAAATCACGGGGAATGATATAATCGCTAATACCGCTGCGGGCTTCCTGGGAAAGGTGATAGGCCATCTTAAGATAGACATAATATGGGGGAATAAGCTTTTCCCCAGCCCAGCTTTCTTCCAGTATATAAATAAGCTCCTGGCTTATGTCCAGAGCCCATATATCATTCCAGCGGTTCTCAAACCAGTCAGAAAGCTTTTGCGCTGCATCTTGCTCCAGGACATCGACATTAAGTTCACCCTGCTGGGATAAGCCTGCCATAGTTAGATTACTACTACCCACATATCCAATTAAAGGAGCTAGTTTATCTTCTCGGTAAGACAAGTATAGTTTGGCATGCAAAGGATGCCCTAAAAAAAGCTTTACCTTTATTTTTCCCTGATTTAATTGTTGTTTTAATTTTTTTAGGCTTTTTTCATCCTCAGCAGTAGGTAGTCCGAAGGTTAACTGGCGCCTAAATGAACGGGCAATCTCTTTTTTTAAGGCCAGAGCTTTAGGGTTATCCATCAGACCTTCGTCAATTCTGGTCAGAGCAGTGCGCAGCAGATCTTCTTCAGGTTTTTGCATTCCGACCAGCAAACGACAGCAATGATCTTCGCCAGTAAACTGATCTATTTGCTCATTTACCAGTTTCCATCCCCGAAGGTTAAAGTAACCTACGCAAAAATCTGCCCGGTACGAGCTTTCCAGCGTAGTTAAGAGGCCGCTTTTTAACTGGTTTTCGATATTATCATAAATTTGGGGCATGGTATCACCTTCTGACAGCTCCTAAATACTTTTCAAATATCATACTTCTGATTATAACGCTCTTTTTCCTGCTAATGTATTCCATTTTGTCTTAATCGGCAATCAGGCGCTGTCAATATAGGCCGATTCCAGTATTGTAGTCTATAATAACGAATACCTAACACCAATTCTAAAATATAACTTTATCTAATCAGCATCACCCGCCAAGCGTCTAAAGACTGGCTTCCACATTTCTCAAGCTACTACCAGAGGTCCTCATACTCTTTTAAACTTAATTATTGTAAATTTGCACAATAAGCAACCTAGAATCATAGCAAAGGTTTGCACAATGACCTTTCCAAAAAGGATGAAAAAATCTGTCCAATTTGTTAAATTTTTTTGCAGATTAATTGGGGAGGTTATCGTTTTGCAAATACCGTGGTTCCAGTCAGCTTTGAAGAATATGTCAAGGATTGTAATAGTGCTATATTCCCGATCATATTAAAATGCCCAATTTGCGAAGCTTAAAAAAATTATACCGTCATGGTTTTTATTCCCATAATGTTGTTACCTCTGGCGGAATTATTCTTTTGATATCTGCAGATATTTTTGCCGTTCCCTGTGCTGGCCGGAGCCTTTATTGTAATCCGATCTCGTGGTCAAACTGAAGAAAACCAAAC
>ENA-UOOE01002961-UOOE01002961.1-fermentation-metagenome-genome-assembly--contig:-NODE-2961-length-11391-cov-25.774700_pt1 | contig 11391 bp, 14 predicted proteins | sample MGYA00245776_ERZ724021 | MGnify/ENA primary metagenome ERZ724021 (study PRJEB28704, sample SAMN03018321) | fermentation metagenome | biome: anthropogenic terrestrial biome; feature: soil...
AGACCTCAATGAAACAATCGGATGTATAAAGAGACGGGTGGTAATCACGTAGATTGAGAGTTTTCATTATAATCCCTCAATTTTGATTTTTCTTGGTTAGTCACAGATCAAAATGGAATGGTGGTGAGCGGTAGCGTGAATTTCCTGCCACTCTACCTACTTCAAAAGGGACACAAAAAAATGTCGAACAGCAATTTTGCATATTGCTGTTCGACATTTTTCGACTTCATAACTCGCAGAACATTGTTAATACAGAAGTATGTACAACTTTTTTTAACACATGCTGCCAGGTCAATCCTTGTTTTCATCTCTGTTGCCGTGTCCTCAAACAGTGGTACCAGAATCAGGGTAATACCATCCCAAAAGCTGTAATCGTGAATGTGGGCAGCAATCCAGTCCTCATTTTCTTAAAACTGTTTCGTCATTCACGCTTCGTGCGCATATCTTGCAGCTTTGAGGAAAAGAAAACAATTAAGAGTAAAACCCGTCATTTGACTTACTTTGCAAAAGATTATCTGAGTTTTGTCTGAACTGAATCCGAATTTACATAGAATTTTCCGGAGTACCTTTTTCTTTATTTTCTATCACACGTGTCTCATTATCTATTCCAACAATAATTTTGTCGCAGGCATTTAGAAAAAGTCCGGTCTCTAACACACCAGGAATGGATTTTAATTTTTCAGATACATATTCGATATCAAACGATTTTCCAAGATGCAGATCAACAATATAATTATTATTGTCTGTTATATATGGAGTATCAGAATTCATTCTAAGAGTGGGATTAAACGAAAGTACCTCTAATTTTCTGATTACATGAGTAAATCCATATGGAAGTATTTCTACAGGAAGCGGAAATTTACCTATCGTATCAACTATTTTACTTGAATCCATTATCCAGATAACCTTATTTGCAATAGTTGAAACTATTTTTTCTCTAAACAGTGCTCCGCCGCCACCTTTTATGGCGTTAAAATGTTTATCTATTTCGTCAACACCATCAATTGCCAAATCAATTTTTTTGATTTTATCTATCGCAATTTCAGGTATATTGAATTTTTTAGCAAGACTTGATGTCCTTTTTGAAGTTGGGACAATTTTTATATTAAGTCCTAGTTTAACTAATCTTCCGACCTGTTCGATTAAATAATATACAGTTGAACCAGTACCAAGACCGACAATCATATTATCTTTGATGTAATCAGCTGCCCTTATTCCAGCCATCCTTTTTTCCCGCATAACTCATACCTCTGCATTCATAAAATCATCTAAAACAAAACCGAGGGCTTGAATGTCGACAAACTCTCGGCTTAATTGGTAAATTTTGATTTCTATTGAAGTACGTTGACCATTCTGTGTAAGGTATATTACCATAAGCTAATCGATATATTGTACCTTTTCGCAAACCGCTTTTCTGGGCGGCGCAACAAGCTCTTTAGCAGGATAGCCGAGACAAATGATACCGACCGGGTCTTTATCACTGGCAATGCTAAAGATTTCACGGGCACTTTTCGCTTCAAAAAGGGAAAACCATAGAGTGCCTAACCCTAAACAATGCGCCGCAATACAAATATTTTCAATTGCGGCGGCGCAGGCCTGTTTATATCCATTGACAGGTGTATTCAAAAATTGTTCCGCTCCATTTTTTGACGGATCTCCTACGACAATGATTAGCACGGGAGCCTGCGAAATAAAGTCAACTTTATATTTAGAAACCCATTTCCACTTGCTGCGTTCAGCTATATAACTTTTTACCTTTTCAGCCTCTTCTTGCAATTTATGATTGTAAGCACGGTTTCTGACCACAATAAATTCCCATGGCTGTTTGTTAACTGGAGATGGAGCATAAGTGGCACATGTGAGAATCTTTTGAAGTTTTTCATCTTCTACAATCTGATTTGTAAAGGCGCGGCAACTTCTTCGCCCTAAAATAGCTTCTATACAGTCCATAATTATCAACCTTAACATTTTATTCTAAGCGTTAATACAGCTTTTTAAAAAAATAAACACATCTGCTTACAGATGCGCAAATTTTTCAAGCGTTCGGATCATTTGGGCTGTAAACCCATGCTCGTTATCATACCATGAGACAGTTTTGACAAGCTGAAAATTCCCATTGGTGCTGACTTCTGTCTGAGTCGCGTCAAAAATGGAACCAAAATTGCTTCCAATAACGTCCGATGAAACAATTTCTTCCTCCGTGTAGCCAAATGATTCGTTATCTTCCGTAGCCTTTCTAACGGCTGCGTTCACTTCTTCGACAGTGACGTGTTTGGATAGAATGCTGACAAGTTCAGTGGCGGAACCGTCAATGATGGGAACGCGTTGCGCATGTCCTTGGAGTCGGCCATTTAACTCAGGAATGACGAGCCCAATCGCCTTGGCAGCTCCGGTAGTGTGGGGAATAATATTTGCGGTAGCCGCCCTTGCAGATCGCAGGTCATTTCCGCGTGGGCCATCCACCAGCATTTGGGAGCCTGTATAGGCGTGGATCGTGGTCATAGTTCCAAGTTGGATACCAAACGCGTCATTGATAGCTTTCACCATAGCTGCCAGGCAATTTGTTGTGCAAGAAGCTACCGAAATAATTTTATCATCCGCTGTGAGAGTATCATCGTTGACACCGTAGACGATCGTTTTCATTTTACCGGCCGGCGCGGAGATCAAAACTTTTTTAGCGCCTGCTTTCAGATGGGCTGCAGACTTTTCCTCAGACGTATAAAAGCCAGTAGATTCAATGACTATATCTACTTTTTCAGCGTCCCAGGGGATGTTTTCAGCGTTGCGCTCAGCATATACACTGATTGGTTTTCCATCAACAATGATGGAATTTTCGGTGGATTTAACTTTGCCAGAGAAACGGCCAAATGTAGTGTCATACTGCAACAGGTGTGCAAGTACTTTCGGGCTCGTCAAATCATTAATCGCAACAACCTCCAAATCCTTGCTAACCTCACGGATGCGCCGATATGCCAGTCGTCCAATTCGGCCAAAACCATTTATACCAATTCTAATTGCCATAGTAACCTTCCTTTCAGGACCTTCCACTTTTTACAGTTTGTCTTCTACGGCTTTTAGTATAGCATAAGAAATTGTATTAGTAAAATTGATAGTTGATATAAATTCAATTATAAATTATAATATCTTATGTATGAGTATAGCAAGCAAATTTATTAGAAAGAAATCTGTGACGTTAAGACGTTAAGACAATGAGGTGAAGATTAAAATGGAGATTAAACAGCTAACAACTTTTTCAGCTATTGCTAAAACAGGTAATTTTAGTGAGGCAGCAAAAATACTTGGTTATGCACAACCAACTGTTACTACCCACATTCAGTCTCTGGAGGCTGAATTAAATGTAAAGCTATTTGAAAGGCTTGGGCACAGAGTCAAACTCACTCCGCAAGGAAAACGGTTGCTTTGTTACAGTGAACATATACTAAAATACTCTTCTGAAGCAATTTCTGAACTTTCGTCAAACGGAACTATAGCAGGGAAAATTTCTGTTGGAGCAAACGAATCCTTTAGTGTAGTTCGTCTGCCTGCTATTTTCAAAAAATTCTTGTCACATTACCCAACTGCTGAAATTAACTTGAATTTTGGATCTGTTAATGAAATTCATGAGCAGCTTAAAAACGACACTGTGGATATTGCATTTTTTCTAACCCGTGAAGTTTCTTTCCCTGATCTAGTAACTGAGGTATTACTTCCAGAACCAGTGACTGTAGTTTCTTCACCTAATCATCCGTTCAAAACGCATACTGCTGTTAATATTAAAGACTTTGAAAATCAAGATTTAATTATTACTCAAAAGAGCTGTACTTTTCGCACGATGATTGAAGATTTAATGAAACAATCTCAAGTTCACCCGCATTCCTTGATCGAAATTAATAATATTCAAGCAATCAAGGAACTTGTAATGAGTGGATTAGGAATTTCCATTATGCCACGTATTTCGGTCAAAAACGAAATAGATCAAGGACTACTGACTGAAATCCCTTGGGCTGGACCTCCACTACCGGTTTGTACACAAATTGCTTATCACAAAGACAAATGGCTTTCTCCTATCATATTAAATTTTTTGAAGGAAGTTAAGGCTGTTTTGGCATCAAAATAATTAAGGGAAGCATACATTAATTATCATCGGAACAGAACCGGGCAAGCAGGGCAAGGTGGTACACACCTTGCTTCATTTCCCCTGACGGGTCATTTCGCAAAAACTGCTTGTTGGGGCAGTTTCCCAATCCATTCAGAATGCACCCTTCGGGTGCGGCTGCGCGTCTTACAGACGCTTTAAAAGAGGCGGAACAGCTTAACGTTGTTTCCGTCCCTTTTCTTTTTCCGGCATGGCCGGAGTATGGCCCAAAATGTGATCGACGTTTGCCTTCGCCATCAATAATTCCCGCATTTCCTTGCGAGCAGCAATATATTCGGAATAAATTTTTTGCTTTTCGTCCATTAATGTTTCGTACTCACTTTGCAGGTATCGAGAAAATCACGGAATTTTCGGGTGCAATCCAATGCAGTGGAATTGAAAATAATATGGTTGTGGATATGTGCTTTGCCGATGTGCATGGAAATAAAACGGGTAGCCGACATTTTTATCGCTCCTAACATTAAGCTTTTTGCAATCATGTATTCCGATCCCATAGATTCCTATTGACAAGCGACATGAATTTGGATATTATATAGACATAGTTAAATATCATTCATGCTTGTCTATTCAATGGGAGGATCAAAATGGAAAATAAATATGTGGATTTCGCTTTGCTTTTCAAAGCTCTGGCAGATGAAACACGGCTGAAAATCATTGATATGCTCTCCTGCGGTGAGCTTTGCGCCTGCGATATTCTGAAATACTTCAACATCACACAGCCAACACTTTCCTATCATATGAAAATTCTTACCAAATGCGGAATCGTCAATGCCAACCGACAAGGTGCTTGGATATACTACACGCTCAATGAGAAGACAGTAAAAGAGATTTCTGAATACTGGAGCAAGAGTACCAGCAATAAGGAAGACTGCATCTGCCATGAATGTGAAAAGAAGACGTGCTCGGCGGGTAACTGTAAAGAATCATGATGAAGCATTAATCCACAGCAAAATGCGGCGCTTTCTTGAAAAGCTTAGATCGTTGGTATTCTGTATAAGAATCGATCCTGGAACAATGGGCAGGCTATCTTCATAACTTGAATATAGAATATTTTCGCCTATATAGAACTTGTTGAATGCAATGTCAGCCCAATGTACCGGTTAAAGCCAGTCAAGACAGTTATCACTGCCTTTGATATAGATATCTGTCTATCACCCTCATCAACTTAATTTTAAGGAGCTGTTTGTCATGAGCAAAATGGAAATTTACGATCCCGCCATGTGCTGTTCAACAGGGGTATGCGGCCCTTCCGTAAACCCTGAACTGATCCGGGTTGCTTCAGTGATCGAAAACCTGAAAAAGAATGGCATTGAGGTAAAACGGCATAACCTCTCTTCTAATCCGCAGGTATTTTTGAACAATGCTGTAATCAGCAGAGAACTGAAAGCAAAAAGCGCAAAAATTCTGCCGATCACGATTGTCGACGGAAAAATCGTAAAGGAAGCCGGTTATCCAACAAACGAGGAGTTTACCGTTTATCTCGGGGTGAGTCTTGACAAGATTCAATCTTAAGCCCTGCCAAAAGCCAATAAAAATAATCGTGAGTCTAAAAGATATTTCTAAATAGTTTGATTGAAACAGATTCAAGGCTGTCCATTAATTTAAGATTTGGGATAAAGTTTATAATTTTAATAGATAATTTTCAATATAACTGATGACATTCTATTAGCGGTAAATGATTCCATTTTAGAGTATTGCACTTTTTCATAGCCATCATTGTTTTACCTTAAATGGTAAATTATAATTTTTATGAAACGAGGATATTTCGATGAAAATCACAAAAGAAGCAAAGACTATTATTACTGAGGCACTTAAATCCAATGGTTGTGACTGCTTGCAGGCTAAACTGCAACGCTCTTGCTGTGGAACTTCGTTAGTTTTCAGCTTGACAAAATTAGAAGCTGGTCAAACGCCAATCACTGTTGATGGTGTTTCCGTATTAATGGACAATAATACCCAAGAAAGAGCGAATACCGTTACTATAGCAGTTGAAGATGGAAAATTAGTTATTCATGATGATAAGCCTTCTTGCTGCTGCTAAAAATTACCGACTGCAATATTTCCTGTTATTGGATATTAACATTCATCAAAATGCAATAAAATAAGGAGATGTACTCAAAATGAGTAAAATGGAAATATATGATCCTGCTATGTGCTGCTCCACCGGAGTATGCGGTCCTTCCATCGATCCTGAACTTATAAGGGTTGCCGCCGTAATTGAAAATTTAAAAAATGCTGGCATCGTAGTGGAACGGCATAATCTGTCTTCTGACCCACAGGCATTTATGTTTAACAAAAATGTGAATGCTGCGCTTGACAAAAATGGAGTGGATATACTACCTATGACACTGGTGGACGGTAAGACAGTTAAAACCGGGACTTATCCTACCAATGAAGAGTTTGCAAACTTTCTCGGTATAAGTGCAGAGTTAATTAGTGCGCCATTAACCAAAGAAAATGCAAGCAATTGCGGCTGTGGACCTAAAGGATGCTGCTGAAAGGAGAACCCCCATATGAACATGGAATTATATAACCCATCAAAAACCGCCATGACAAAATACCTGTTTTTCACCGGGAAAGGCGGCGTAGGCAAAACTTCAATCGCCTGCGCTACGGCTGTATCTCTCGCGGATTCAGGGGAAAAAGTACTGCTTGTCAGTACGGACCCAGCTTCCAATCTTCAGGATGTTTTTGGCTTGGAGTTAAGCGATAAGGGGACAGAGATCAAAGAGGCACCGGGGCTTGTTGTCGCAAATCTTGACCCTTTGGCCGCTGCTGCCGAATACCGTGAATCGGTGATTGGTCCTTACCGCGGCAAACTGCCTGAGTCTGCCATTCAAAATATGGAAGAGCAGCTTTCCGGCTCCTGTACGGTAGAAATTGCGGCATTCAATGAATTCTCCAATTTTCTGACTGATGACAAAAAAGCCGAAGATTTCGATTGCATCATCTTCGATACGGCTCCGACCGGCCATACGCTTCGGATGCTTCAGCTTCCATCCGCATGGAGCGGTTTTATCAGTGAAAGTAAGCATGGTGCTTCCTGCCTTGGGCAGTTATCAGGCTTAGATAGCAAAAAGGCAGTGTATAAAAAAGCTGCCGAAACTCTCGCGGATGGCAGTCTTACGACACTTATCCTTGTCACCAGACCGGAAAAAGCTCCCATTCTGGAAGCAAAACGGGCTTCCGATGAGCTTGGCGCATTGGGAATCAATAATCAAATGCTTGTAATTAACGGAATTCTCGAAACCCATGCGGCAAATGATAAAGTGGAAACCGCTTTGTTTGAAAAGCAGCAAACCGCGCTAAAGGGTATACCCAATAGCCTTTTAAAGAACTCTGTTACAATGGTACCGCTTAGGGCTTACAACATCACCGGTATAAAGAATGTGAGGCGCATGCTGTCCGATGCAGGCGTTACCTTGGAAAAATCTGCGGAAGGTATTCCAAATTATTACAAACTGGACGATATTGTTGATGAAATTCATCAATCCGGTAAAAAGATCATTTTTACAATGGGAAAAGGCGGAGTAGGTAAAACAACAATCGCCGCAGCCATTGCTCTCGGCTTGAGCCGGAAAGGGCAGAAAGTTCGGCTTGCGACCACGGACCCGGCCGACAATCTGAACCTTGTTGTCGGGCAGGAAAAAGAGATTGCCGTCAGTCATATCGATGAAAAAGGAGAACTGAAAAAGTATCAGGAAGAAGTGCTTACAAAAGCGCGCCAGACCATGTCGGAGGAAGACCTCGAATACGTAAAGGAAGATCTTCGCTCTCCATGCACTCAGGAAATTGCCGTATTTCGGGCATTTGCTGAAATTGTTGCCAAAAGTAAAGATGAAACTGTCGTACTTGATACCGCCCCAACAGGACATACAATTCTTTTGCTGGAGTCAACCGAGAATTATAACCGGCAGATTGAGAATACCGGCGGAGAAGTCTCGGATGCGGAAAGGGAATTGCTTCCCAGATTGAAAAATCCGGACGATACGGAAGTGATTATTGTCACACTTGCAGAGACCACACCGGTTTACGAAGCAAAGCGTCTTTCGGATGACTTAAAGCGTGCCGGGCTTACGGTCAGATGGTGGGTTGTCAATGCAAGCTATTCCATGACAGAGACAGCAAGCGGATTTTTGAGAACAAAAGCGAAGGAGGAAGTGCACTGGATTCAAAAAGTCAATGAAATATCAGATGGAAATTATGCGGTAATTCCCTGGAAGCCCTTTGAGGTAAAAGGAAAAAATCTCTATAGATTGCTGCAAACAGATAGGTGCAGGAAGTGATTGAAATGAGTGAGGGAAAAAAGGATACAGGGATTAGCACATTCCAGAGGTATCTTACAGTCTGGGTATTTCTTTGCATGATTATTGGAGTGTTGATTGGACATTTTATACCATTCATTCCGGATACGCTTGGAAAGATGGAGATATCCGGAATCTCAATTCCCATTGCTGTCTTGATTTGGATTATGATTTATCCAATGATGATGAAAGTGGATTTTAAGAGCGTTAAAAATGTAGGAAAGAATCCGAAAGGGCTGTTTGTTACATGGATAACGAATTGGGCTATAAAACCATTTACGATGTACGGAATTGCTTACCTGTTTCTGTTTGTGGTTTTTAGAAATTTGATTACGCCGGAACTGGCAACGCAGTACCTTGCAGGGGCGGTGCTCCTTGGCGCAGCACCATGTACGGCAATGGTTTTTATATGGAGTATGCTGGCAAAGGGAAATCCTGCCTATACCGTAGTTCAGGTGGCAACAAATGATTTGATTATTTTAGTGGCTTTTGTGCCAATCGTTAAATTTCTGCTTGGTGTTTCCAACGTCTCAGTACCATACAGAACGTTGTTTGTTAGTATTCTCCTTTTTGTAGTAATCCCGCTGATTGGAGGAATTCTGACAAGAATCGGTGTAATTAAAAATAAAGGAGAAAAATATTTCAATGAAATTTTTGTTCATAAATTCGATAATGCCACAACAGTTGGGCTCCTGCTGACCTTAGTAATCATTTTTAGCTCACAGTCAGAAGTGATACTGGCGAATCCATTTCATATCTTACTAATTGCGGTTCCATTGATTCTTCAGACATTTTTGGTCTTTTTTATTGCCTACGGAGCATGCTATGCATTTAAACTTCCATTTGATATTGCGGCACCGGCTGGCATGATTGGTGCGTCGAACTTTTTTGAACTGTCAGTTGCTGTTGCGATTGCTTTGTTCGGAACAAAAAGCCCGGCAGCGCTGGCAACAACTGTCGGCGTACTGACCGAAGTGCCGGTAATGCTAATGCTGGTAAAGATTGCAAATGGCACAAAAGAAAAGTTCCACGTTAGAGCCTGTGAAATGAAATGAATGAGAAACAAAAACCAAAAGTTGCGTTTATCTGTACCCATAACTCCTGCCGTTCACAGATGGCAGAAGCCATCAGCAAAAAGTTGGCTTCTGATGTGTTCGACGCCTATTCGGCGGGGACGGAAATCAAAGGAACGATCAACCCGGATGCCGTCTGTGTCGTCCAAAAAATCTATGGGATCGACATGACCGCAAATCAACATCCAAAGCTGCTTTTGGAACTCCCACCGGTCGACATCGTCGGCACGATGGGCTGCGGTGTGCAATGCCCGTACTTGCCTTGCAAGCATCGAGAGGACTGGGGGCTTGATGATCCAACCGGTAAGACGGAAGATGAATTTGTTAAAACGGCAAAAATAATTGAAGAAAAAATCAATGCCATGATTGGCAGAATCCTAAGCAGCGAGGGAAAATGAACTTTGGTATTTGGCGAAAGGTATGTTGACTGACTCAAGTCAACATATTTTTTGAGCAGCACTTGCATCATACAACTATTGCATGGTACAATAGTCTAGAGGTGAGTCGAATGGATGAAAAAAGCAACTCGATCAAACTGCGGGAGAGCATTCGAAAGCTGGAACGAAAACTCGGAATTCTCAAAGGAAGCGAGATTTCTTGCTGTAAAGTATCATTGGCACAGTGCCATGCTCTTGTGGAGATAGGCCGAGCAAAGGCCATTTCGCTCAATGAGCTTGCTGAATTGCTGAATCTCGAAAACAGCACCATGAGCAGAACGGTAAGCAAACTTGTGAACAGCGGGTATGTAAAACGAGACATTGATTCCACAGACAGACGATACCTGACCATATCGCTCACGGAAAGCGGTCAGGATTTATTCAATCGAATTGAGACTGGCATGGGAAGTTACTATCAGGATATTTTTAGCCAAATAGCGGAGAACAAAAGAGATCAGGTGATCGAAAGTTTGGATCTGTTGCTTGATGCAGTTGATAAAAGCAATTGCCGCGGTGGTAATAATTGCTGCTAATTTTAGAAGGGGGTACAACAATGGAATCTCAAGTTCATTCGAAAGTCCAGAAGTATTATGGTGGGATTGCCAAAAACATTACACAGGGGCAGCACCAATCGTGCTGTGGATGTGGATCGAGTGGAAATCAGTCTTGCTGCGATGGAATCAGCAGTTCCACTATCATTTACAATGGAGAAAACCTCAATGACCTGCCCAAGGAGGCGGTGGATGCGTCCCTTGGCTGTGCAAACCCGGTGGTGCTTGCCAAACTCAAAGAAGGTGAAACCGTTTTGGATTTGGGTAGCGGTGGAGGCATCAATGTTTTTATGGCTGCAAAACAGGTCGGCAAAACCGGCAAGGCATATGGCCTTGACATGACAGAAGAAATGCTGACACTCGCCCGACGCAATCAAGAGAAAATGGGCGTTAAAAATGTGGAATTCATAAAAGGATTTATCGAGGACATTCCTCTTGACAATGAAACCGTAGACGTAATTATCTCAAATTGTGTCATTAATTTGTCGGATGACAAACCAAAAGTGCTTTCTGAAGCTTACCGGGTATTGAAAAAGGGCGGCCGAATCGCTATCGCTGACGTTGTCAACCTAAAACCGGTTTCGGCAGATATCAAGAGCAAAACTGATTTATGGTGTGGCTGTATCGCAGGCACGCTCGAACTTCAGGAATACAGGAACATGCTTGAAAAGGCGGGCTTCCAGCAGATTGAGATAATCCCGGCTCATGTTTATACAAAAGAAGTGCTCGGGCAGCTCTTTGGCAATTCCCCGGACTATAAGGCATCAGGTGTCGATATGGACGAAGTGGACGGGGCCTTTGCCGGTGCTTATATTAAGGCCGTAAAATAGGATCTGTTTTTAACCTTTTTCTGAATGAATTTATTTTACC
>ENA-UOOE01002963-UOOE01002963.1-fermentation-metagenome-genome-assembly--contig:-NODE-2963-length-11370-cov-326.177022_pt1 | contig 11370 bp, 7 predicted proteins | sample MGYA00245776_ERZ724021 | MGnify/ENA primary metagenome ERZ724021 (study PRJEB28704, sample SAMN03018321) | fermentation metagenome | biome: anthropogenic terrestrial biome; feature: soil...
GGGGGAGCAGTTGCAAAGAAACTCCTGAAAACAATGGGCATAGAAGTGGTTGCCCATGTAACCCAGATAGGAAGTATCAAGGCCAACAAGGTCAACATCAACCAGATAGCATCTAGGATCCAGGAAAATCCTGTTCGATGCGCAGACCATGTTGCAGCATCCTCGATGGAGGAATTAATCCTTGATCTGAAGTCCCAGGGAAACTCAGTTGGAGGTATCGTTGAAACCCTTGTTCTGAACGCACCTGCAGGTCTTGGAGATCCTGTATTCGACAAGCTGGATGCAGATATTGCCAAGGCACTCATGGCAATAGGGGCCGTTAAAGGGGTTGAGATCGGAGCAGGATTTGAATCTGCTGAGCTCACAGGATACGAGATGAACGATGAATACTACGTATCTGAAGAGGGAATCAGAACAAAAACCAACCAGGCAGGTGGAATCCTTGGAGGTATGTCCAATGGAATGCCCATCATTGCACGCATGGCAGTTAAACCCACACCATCCATATCAAGACCTCAAAAAACAGTTGATCTGGAGAAGATGGAGGATGCTGAAATCGAGATAAAAGGAAGGCACGACCCCTGCATCTGTCCAAGGGTAACGCCTGTGGCTGAAGCTGCAGTTGCAATGGTTGTGGTTGATCATTTGATAAGGGCGGGTTTTATGGGGCCTACAAAGGTATAATTCCTATAATTTATTTTTTTTATTTTGCATTTTTTAAAAAATCATTATTTAAAAGGAAATTTTTTATATAATCTTACTAAATTCATTACTATGCCATTATATTCAATAAAAAATGATAAACTCGATAGAATCAACAAGATTAATTTTAAACTCGAGAAAGAAATACAAAAACTTACTGAGGATAATCTAAATGAAATTTTTGGATTAGAATTTGTTAGAACTGAATTCCAGCTGAACAATTTACGGATTGACAGTCTGGCTTTTGATAATGAAACAAATTCTTTTGTAATTATTGAATATAAAAGGGAAAGAAACTTCAGTGTAATCGATCAAGGTTATGCTTATCTTGCTTTGCTTTTAAATAATAAAGCTGATTTTATTTTGGAATATAATGAGCACAGTAAGAAAATTTTAAGAAAAAAGGATGTTGATTGGTCACAATCCAGAGTTATTTTTATTTCTCCAAATTTTACTCATTATCAACAGCAAGCAATTGAATTTAAAGATTTACCTATTGAATTATGGGAAATAAATAAATACAGCAACAATACAATCCTTTTTAATCAATTAAAATCTCCTGAAACTAGTGAATCCATAAATACCGTTAGTTCAAAGAGTAAAGTTGTTAAAAAAGTCAGTGAAGAAGTTAAAAAGTATAATGAAGAGGACCACCTAAAGCAAACCTCCGAAGGATTAAAAGAGTTATATTTAGATATTAAAGATAGAATTCTTGATATAAATGATAATATTGAAATTAAGCCTTTAAAAGTTTACATAGCTTTCAAAACAACAACGAACTTTGTGGATATCGAGTTCATAAAAAATTCCATTAAACTATGGTTAAATTTAAGGAAAGGCACATTAGATGATCCAAAAAATATGGCGCATGATGTTTCAAACAAAGGCCATCATGGAAATGGGGATTATGAAATATCATTAAAACCTGAAGATGACTTAGATTATTTAATGACATTAATAAAACAGTCTTACCAAAAAAATTCTTGAATTAATTAATGAACCTGAAATACATATATGAAAATGAGGTTCTTTAATCTAAATATAAAAATGAGCCTCGGGGGGGATTTGAACCCCCGACCACGAGATTACGAGTCACGCGCTCTACCGAACTGAGCCACCGAGGCATAAAGAACTGTTACTTAATCTGTTTTTGTTTGATTGGATTTAAAGTTAACTGTGAATTTTATTTAGTATATGTTAACTTAATAAATTTCGTAAATAAAGAAGCTAATATTCATTAATCCCTTAATTTTTATGCATCCCATGAGTAATTTAGTGTATAGTTTATTATTTTGCTTAAAAAAGGATTCTGAGAGCTTCTTAAAATGATATAGATATATTATCTTAATAAGAGAAGGACGAATTTTAAGTTATATGGTAAATTATTAATATCTGAGACGATATTTTCGCCCTTCGATTTCTTTATTAAATCCAATGTGTATCATACTTTGTGGTACTACAAAAATAAGATTAAAACCAATTGTTTTATCTTAAAATACTTATTTGCACATGTAATTAATTCTAAAAATCTGCAAAGGGCCATATTACTACCATTTTCAAAGAGTTAATGCTATTTAACTTTTTTAAGACTTTTTTATTAAAAACATTATTAATAGTCTCAAATAATTAAATAAAAAAGAATTATTTTTTAAATCCTCATTTAAAAACTCTATTCTCTTAAAAAATTAGACAGCCGTTTGGTTCAAATATTAGTATATATTAGCTGCCTATTTCGTAAAATTCTCAACTATAACAGCCATATGACTAAACATAGTCAACTTAACGAATTAAGATAGTGAGGTTAATGAAAAGATTTAAATATTGTTAAATTAATACTGACTGACATCAGTCAATAAAGGAGGATACTATGAACTATTTGGCAAATGAAAATAATTACTCAATTCAGACTTTCGGTCTCACCAAGAAATATAAAGATCGAAAAGCAGTAAATGGCATCAATCTGGCGATTAAAAGAGGTGAAGTTTTCTCTTTACTCGGTCCTAATGGTGCAGGTAAAACTACAACCATACAAATGCTTTGCTGTCTGCTAAAACCAACTGCTGGAACTGCAACTATCATGGGTTATGACATAAAGAAAAATCCTTCAGCAGTAAAAGAAGTTATTGATATTTCACCACAAGAAACTGCTATTGCTAGCCATTTGACAGCTTGGGAAAATCTTATGTTAATGGGCGGAATAAATGGTCTGAAAAAAGAAGAAACGAAAAAGAGAGCTAAAGAACTCATAGAATTAATGGGGCTGGCTGAAAGAGCAAATGAACAGGTCCAGAATTTTTCAGGAGGAATGCAACGAAGGTTAAGTATAGCAATGGCACTGATTTCTGATCCTCCAGTACTCTTTCTTGATGAGCCGACCCTGGGTTTAGACCCTCAAGCCAGAAGGGCTATTTGGAAGCAGATCGAACGTTTCAAAGGGAAAAAAACAATCATTTTAACCACTCATTATCTTGAGGAGGCAGACGCTCTCGCAGATCGAGTTGCTATAATTAGCGAGGGTAATATAATAGCAATGGGCACGCCAAAAGAGCTCAAGAATGATATCTATGGGGTGCAAACCATGATAATTAAGGCTCAAAAACTTTCTTCTACTATTATGGAAGGATTGGGGAAGATGTATCTCAATGTAAAAGAGATAGATAATGGAATTGAGATAAAAGCAAGGGAATTAAATTTTGATGATATAGTTGACTACCTTCGCTCCAAAGGAGCGAAGATTGAAGGGATTTCTATGAAAGAGCCCTCTTTAGATGATGTATTTTTTAGCCTCACCGAAAATGAGGTGAACAAATGAGATTTATCAGCTTAGCCAATCGGAATATAAAAGAAGTATATAGAGATCATGTTTCTATGGGTCTGGGATTGGGATTGCCTATTGTATTGTTGGTACTTTTTGCATCCATTGGTAAAAATGCCCCAATCAAGATTTTCACTGCTAACGCACTCACACCTGCAGTAATTGTCTTTAGTTTCGGATTTCTAACATTATATTCTGCTATGCTTTTAGCAAGAGATCGTGAAAGTGCATTTTTAACAAGGCTTTTAACAACGCCACTCAAACCGTCCGACTTCATCTTGTCTTATATTCTACCTCTTTTACCGATAGCACTCCTCCAAATTATAGTTTGCTTTGTAGTTGGGAGTTTATATGGCGTTACAATTAATTTAAGCATTATTTTTGCTTTAATTATTTTATTTACCCTGGCATTTGCCTGTATTGGAATAGGTATGATAATAGGATCACTCTTCTCAGAAAGTCAGAATGGAGGAATTGGATCTATGGTGATAGTTATAATATCCTTATTCAGCGGCGCTTGGATGGACTTAAAAATGGTTGGAGGAATATTTGGAGCTGTTGGATATGCCCTTCCTTTTGCTTATGCCCTCGATGCCACTAGGGGCATTTTAAATGGATCAGGGTGGGGAGATATCATTATAGATTTTTATTGGGTTCTTGGTTATGCACTGATCTTTTTTATAGGGGGAATTTTGTGTTTTAGATGGCGGACAAAAAGATGATCTTATTCCTTTCTCTCCATACAAAACCTTTTCTAAGATTGTTTCATATAATAAAAACAATCAAAATTTAGTCTGGGTGGAATAAATTGATGCGCGTGACAAAAAAACCTGAAATAAGGCGTAAAGAACTAATGAACGCCGCAGAAGACTTATTTATAGAAAAAGGATATGAACAGGTTGAAGTATCAGAGATAGCGAAGAAAGTAGGCGTAGTGAAGGGTACTTTTTATTATTATTTTAAATCCAAAGAAGCAATACTTGATGCAATTATTGACAAATACATTTCTATCCTTGTTGAAGATATGGAAAATATGGTCAATCAGAAGGATCTAACAGCATTAGAAAAATTGATGAACATATACCCCTTTGCTTTGTCATTTCCAGGTGGTCATAAGAGCATAATGCATCATCTTCAAGAAGAAAAGAATGTTCATCTAAGTATGAAACTTGAACAAAGGATTCCACAAGAAACTGCAGGATTACTTACACGTATAATTAAACAGGGTATTGAAGAAGGTGTTTTCAATATTAAGTATCCTGAAGAAGCTGCTGGCGTATATATGGGAACAATGATTATACTCCAAGGAATAGAGAATCTTGACCCCAATTCTCTGGAATTTAAGAGAAAATTCATGGCCATATTCTATTTTATTGAGCGGATTTTGGGTGCAGAAGAAGGTTTGATTATCAAATTTATGGAAAAAAATAGTTCTTAGACGCAGTCTTCTCCGGAGGTGGGGGTATGAGGGATGGTTTAAGTAATGCGAACTTCGTCATATACTTGTATATTACGGTAATTTCAACTTTTCCTTAAAAAAAGAAATTAAATAACATTTTAAGTTTAAACCTTAAAACTCATCCAGTGTCTGCTGTTTGGGTAGATACGCATCCAGGTTGATCTTCATCCCATCCCTTGCAGCCAGGGTTCTCACTCCTGTTGCCTCGGTTATCCTCCGGGCTTCAGCATCTGGATGTTCCATTATGAACTTCATTCCAAGGTGGGTCATCACTGCCAGTTTGGGTGACACCTCATCCACGAGTATCTGGAAGTCATCTGCACACATATGGCCTCTTATCCTTTCACCATCTGCTCTTATGACACTTGCAATCAAGATATCTGCACCTTTATGTTCCTCTGCCAGTTCTGGGAAGTACTGTGTATCTGAGGTGTAGGATATTGTGAAGTCCTGATGACTTATCCTGAAGCCAACACCCTTGGGATCACCGTGGATGGTCTTTGTGGCCTTCACGCGGATCTTGTCAACCTTGATCTCATCGCCAGGATCCATTGCAGCTACCTTGGGCTTCGTCATGTGGTACTTGGATATACAGGGACCCCACTGCTTGTAACCGTTTATAACGCTCTGGTTTCCAATGAGCATTCCCCTGTTTCGGGTCATTCCCCTTGTTATTGCTTCAAGGAGAACCTCAGCATCGGTGTAATGGTCTGTGTGTGAGTGTGAGACCATGACACAGTTGAGCTTGGTTGGGTTCAGTCCGAACTGGTAGGTTCGAACCAGTGCACCAGGCCCTGGATCCACGTGGATGTTCTTACCGTCGATACCATCTATCCTAAATCCGCCTGTCATCCTCTTCTGGGTTATGGTCGCGAAAGCGTCCGCCACCACTACCTAAAAACGTTAGTTGCATGTTGATTCTCCTTTTGTTAGTTTTATTATCTAATTTATATGATAATTTAAATTTTGATGTTTTCATGATTTACATGAAATTAATCATTTCTCTTCCCTGCAGATTATCACAGAACAGGTTAAACCTGCTTTGCTTCGTTTTATGCAGAGGTTTTCCTTCTCTACAACGACTTTGTCTCCAACCTTAACATCACCAGCTTCTGCAACCTGCATGGTAACAGCTTCACCTGCCTTTTTAAGGGGCTTCCAGTCCATATCAAGGGCTTCAACACCCTTCTTAAGGGTTACCTCAAGTTCGTCTCCAGAGATGGATGTGATCTTTCCCACTTCACCTTCACTGATTATTCTTGTGGCCATCTGTATGGTTTCAGTGGTTTTTAAAAGCTCCTCCTTGAGGGAGTTCCTCCATTCTGTGAGATCCTTAACATCCTGGATTATGGTGGTTCTCAGAAGCTCCTTAGCTTCCTTGTACTCCATGGAAGGATGTTTTATGAGAACATCATGTTCCTGGCTTACAGATGGTGTTTGCCTGGCCACATCGTCCATGACCTTGCTGAAGAGTTTTGCAATATCCTGAAGGCTGGTTTTGTTCTTCCAGTTGTCCTTTATGGTTTTGTTGGCAATTTCCTTGGTCATCTTGTTTCCAAAGACAACTATGGAGCTTTCACCACCTTTTATTTTCTTTATGTCTGAACCTAACAGTTCAACTATGTTGTAGGCCCCTGTTGTTCCGTAGATCCGTTTTCGCTTTGTTTTGAAGGGTGTTTTGAATCTCACCTCTCCAACTGCAACATCATCGATTTCACGAACTTTCTCGGCATCATCTGTTATTTTAAGTGTTATTTCAAGTTCTGAAGCCCTTTTCAGGAGCTCCTCATCTGTTCGGATCTCTCCAGAGTAGAGCTTCTCCTCGAGTTTTTCCCTGTTTGCCTCATCACCGAAAAACCCAATTCTCCTTTTATCTCCAGCCATGACGCATCCTTTGCTTCCAACGTAGGTTATTATAAGACTCATGTGAACACCGTGCTTTTTATCTAAATGGAATGTTTAATTTGAGTTTTTATATAATTTATGTTTATCCCATCTTTAAATAAATCACTGCAGAAAAAAAGTGAAGTTAAATGTACTATTCAAATAAAAAGCTCAAATTTTAAAAAAAATATTTTAAAAAATAAAAAAATTATTCTTTGAAATCCTTTAACTACTTAGAAAATTCGTAAATTCTTTATAAAAAAAAGAAAAAATTAGGGAATAAATAAATTTTTTAAATAAAAATTCAATGAATCAACTGAAACTCACTTATTATCAGACGTTGATTCCTCAATTTCCCCATCCAGAACAGTTCCATCACCCAGGCTTGGTGGAACTCCCTCAAGAACATCCTTCAGGAATGCTCCTGTGTATGTGTTGCTCTGTGCAATCTCCTCCGGTGTTCCCTCTGCAACAACGAGTCCACCTTCATCTCCGCCTTCAGGTCCAAGGTCTATGATGTGGTCTGCTGTTTTTATAACATCCAGGTTGTGTTCTATAACAACTACTGTGTTTCCACTGTCACGGAGCCTTCCAAGAACATGGAGTAGTTTCTTTATATCTGCAAAGTGCAGTCCTGTGGTTGGTTCGTCCAGTATGTAAAGGGTTTTGCCTGTGCTCTGTTTGCTCAGCTCCTTTGCAAGTTTAACACGTTGTGCCTCTCCACCTGAGAGTGTTGTTGCAGGCTGGCCCAGTTTGATGTATCCCAATCCAACATCATCCAGGGTTTTGAGCTTCTTGTGGATACGTGGAATGTTCTCAAAGAACTTCACTGCCTCCTCAACCGTCATATCCAGGACCTCTGAGATGTTCTTGCCCTTGTAGCGGACATCCAGTGTTTCCCTGTTGTACCTTTTACCCTTGCAGACCTCACATGGAACGTAGACATCAGCTAAAAAGTGCATCTCTATCTGGATGATTCCATCACCACTGCAGGCTTCACATCTTCCTCCCTTAACGTTGAAACTGAACCTTCCAGGTTTGTAACCGCGCTTCTTGGATTCTGGTGTTTCAGCGAATATTTCACGGATGTAAGTGAAGACCCCTGTGTAGGTTGCAGGGTTGGAGCGTGGTGTTCTTCCAATGGGTGACTGGTCTATGATGATGATCTTGTCCACATTTTCAATTCCCTCAATAGAGTCATGCTTACCGGGATTCATGTGTTTCTTGTTGATCTTACCGTAGAGTCCCTTGTAGAGAACCTCGTTTATCAGGGTACTTTTTCCTGAACCTGAAACCCCTGTTATACATGTGAACACTCCCAGTGGAAACGTGACGTCGATGTTCTGAAGGTTGTTCTCCCTTGCACCCTTGATGGTTATGTACTTACCATTTGGTTTGGTTCTCTCTTCAGGTATTTCGATCATTTCCCTGCGGGATATGTAGTTTCCTGTGATGGAGTTGGGGTTTTCCATTATCTCCTCTGGTGTTCCCTCTGCTATGACGATTCCACCGTGTTCCCCAGCACCTGGACCTATATCAACGATGTGATCCGCAGACATTATGGTTTCTTCATCGTGCTCCACAACGATCAGCGTGTTTCCAAGGTCCCGTAGGCGTTCAAGGGTTTTTATGAGCCGTGCATTGTCACGCTGGTGCAGGCCGATACTTGGCTCGTCGAGTATGTAGAGCACACCCACGAGTCCTGAGCCTATCTGGGTTGCAAGACGTATCCTCTGGGCTTCACCACCAGAAAGGGTTCCTGATGATCTTTCAAGGGTTATGTAGCCCAGTCCAACATCAACCAGGAACTTCAAACGCTCCCTTATCTCCTTGAGAACCTCCTTGGCAATGAATAATTCCATCTCACTGAGTTCCACTTCCTCAAAGAACTTCTTTGAAGCCTTTATTGGCATTTCAACTACTTCTGATATGGTTTTACCACTAACCGTTACTGAACGGCTTTCAGGGCGCAGTCTGGTACCTTTACAGGCTGGACATTTTCTGTCGCTCATGAACTGGCCTATGTAGCTTCGCATGTAGTTGGACTTGGTGTCAAGGAAGAGACGTTCCATACGACTTACAACACCCTCAAATCTCCTTTTTACCCTGTGCTGTCTGTTCTTACGTACGAAGTTGAACTCTATTCTATCGGATGAGCCGTAGAGTATGATGTGCTGGTACTCCTCTGGAAGATCCTGGAATGCTGTGTCCATGCTGAATCCGTAGTGGTCTGAAACAGCCCTCAGCATCTGGAAGTAGTAGTTATCATCATTTTTGGATTTGCTCCATGGCAGAATTGCTCCCTCATTGAGTGAAAGGGATCTATCTGGAACCACAAGATCCGTGTCTATTTCAAGTTTGCTTCCCAGGCCGTTACACTCTGGACAGGCTCCATGTGGACTGTTGAATGAGAACATCCTTGGACTTATCTCCTCGAAGTTTATTCCACAGTCTGGGCATGCGAAGTCTTCACTGAACTTCTTCTCATGTCCATCTCCGTAGACAACTATCATGAGTCCTTCACCGAGTTCAAGGGCTGTTTCTACAGAATCTGCAAGCCTCCGTTTGAAGTCCTCATCGTACCTGATAACCAGACGATCCACAACAACCTCAATGGTGTGTTTACGGTTTTTATCAAGTTCAAATTCATCATCAAGACTTGATACTTCACCATCAACCCTTACACGTACGAATCCCTTTCTGCGAAGATCATCGAAGACCTTCTGATGTTCACCCTTCCTGTCCTTCACAACAGGGCCTAACACCTGTATCTTGGTGTCCTCCTCTTCATGGAGTATGTTGTCAACGATCTGACCTGCTGTCTGCTGTGATATTTCTTTACCGCACTTGTAACAGTGGGGTGTTCCCACACGTGCAAAGAGAAGACGCAGATAATCGTATATCTCGGTAACTGTTCCAACGGTTGATCTGGGGTTTACACGGGTTGTTTTCTGGTCTATGGATATTGCAGGTGAAAGCCCCTCTATGTAATCAACCTCAGGTTTCTTCATCTGCCCTAAAAACTGCCTTGCATATGCTGATAATGATTCAACATATCTTCGTTGACCCTCTGCGTATATGGTGTCAAATGCCAGGGATGATTTCCCTGAACCGCTGATCCCTGTGATAACAACGAATTTGTCACGGGGTATGGTGATGTCTATGTTCCGGAGGTTGTGTTCACGTGCCCCCTTTATTTTTATATTTCCTTTTTTACTCGTCATTAGCTTTAAACTCCTTATTAATATAATATGAACAATTCATTTTGTTATAAGATTTATCCTAGTGCATTTGATAAGAAATTAACAGATATCTTAATATTATTTTTAATATCTATTTTTATTATTTAATTTAATTATGATTCTAATTTTTAGAGGGTTATGGGGGATAGTGAAGTCGTTGGATTTTCCCTCCCCCAAAAAAAACCTATTTCTAACTTTCAAACACCCTCCAGTGCATGTATCTTATCCCTTATTTTGGCCGCCCTTTCAAAGTCAAGTTTTTTGGCCGCATCCTTCATTTCAGCTTCAAGATCCTTTATTAGAAGATGTAACTCTTCTTTTGGAATGTTTTCAATGTCTGTAACCTGTTCAAGTAACTCCCCTTCCTTAACTGGTTTTTCCTTGATGGATTTCACAACGGATCTTGGAGTTATTCCATGCTTCCTGTTGTACTCCATCTGGAGTTTACGTCTTCTGTTTGTCACATCCACTGCAGATCGTACAGATTCTGTCATTACATCTGCGTACATTATGACCTGGCCTTCAACGTTCCTTGATGCACGGCCTATGGTCTGTATGAGGGATGTTTTTGAGCGGAGGAATCCCTCCTTGTCTGCGTCCATTATACCAACAAGGCCCACTTCTGGAAGGTCCAGACCCTCCCTGAGGAGGTTCACACCCACGAGGCAGTCGAATTCTCCCCTTCTGAGGTCATCAATTATTTCTGTTCTTTCAAGGGTTTTTATCTCTGAGTGCAAGTAGCGTACCTTGATTCCAACCTTTGCATAGTAATCTGTAAGGTCCTCTGCCATCTTCTTGGTGAGGGTGGTTACAAGGACCCGCTGATCCTTTTTAATCTTCTCCTGTATCACTCCAAGGAGGTGGTCAACCTGTCCCTTAACTGGCTTGACAATGACCTCAGGATCAACGAGTCCTGTTGGCCTTATTATCTGTTCAACAGTGTTCCTGCTCATACCCAGTTCGTAGGCTGCAGGTGTGGCTGAAACGTATATGATCTGGTTTTGCAGTCTCTCAAATTCATCGAAACGCAGCGGCCTGTTCTCACGTGCTGAGGGCAGTCTGAAACCGTAATCCACAAGTGAATCCTTCCTTGCCTTATCACCAGCATACATTCCCCCTATCTGGGGCACTGTAACATGTGATTCATCGATTATTGTGAGATAGTCCTCTGGGAAGTATTTTATGAGGCTGTATGGTGTGTCTCCCCATTTTCGGCCTGATAGGTGCATTGAGTAGTTCTCGATACCGTTGCAGTATCCCATCTCCTG
>ENA-UOOE01002965-UOOE01002965.1-fermentation-metagenome-genome-assembly--contig:-NODE-2965-length-11368-cov-2.888535_pt1 | contig 11368 bp, 8 predicted proteins | sample MGYA00245776_ERZ724021 | MGnify/ENA primary metagenome ERZ724021 (study PRJEB28704, sample SAMN03018321) | fermentation metagenome | biome: anthropogenic terrestrial biome; feature: soil; material...
ACCTCACGCGGGGGTATACCGACTGTATTGATTTCGGTCCCGCTCAAGAATATGCACACCGCCAACGAGGTCGTTTCGCTGCTTGATGTTTATAATGTGGCAAAACTGATAAGTGAGCTTGCCGCGGACGGGGGTATTGATTTATGATAAAAACAATTGAACGCTATTGTGCCTGTATTTCCCCGTCAGGCAGCGAGGATGAAATAAGGGAGCAAATAATCGGGGATATAAAAAACCATGCGACGAGCTGGGAGGTTGACGAAACAGGCAACCTTACCGTTTTTAAAAAAGGTGCTAAAGCATCCGGCTTAAAAATACTATTTTCGGCACATATGGACGAAATCGGTTTTATGATAAAATACATCTCCGATGAGGGATATCTCTATTTTGATCTTATCGGGGGTATAGATCGCCGTGTTGTCGCCGGAAGGCGTGTGGTCATAGGTGGGAATAGGATTACCGGAGTAATAGCTTCAAAGGCGATTCATCTGCAGAAACCCGATGAAAAGGGTATATGCGTACCGATTTCCGAAATGTATATAGACATCGGCTGCACGGATAAAGAGTCCGCTTCAGGCTGTGTCAGCGTTGGGGACATCGCCGTTTTTAAGCCCAACTTTGAGCATTTCGGAGACGGGCTTATAAAGTCTAAGGCGATTGACGACCGCTTTGGCTGTGCTGTTTTAGTCGAGCTTATAAAACGGGAGCTACCCTATGACACCTATTTTGCATTCGTTACTTGTGAGGAGGTCGGTACAGACGGCGCAAAGCAGGTCGGCTACCGGCTAAAGCCCGATATTGCAGTGGTTTTCGAATCAACAACGGCAGGCGATATTGCCGACGCACCGAAATCCCGTTACGCCTGCTCTCTGCGCAGCGGGCCTGTGTTATCTCATATGGACGGCGGCACTATATATGATAAGGCGTTGCTGCAGTATATAAAAAATGTCGCGGAGGAAAATAATATAGAATATCAAATAAAAAACGTAATTGCGGGTGGAAACGATTCCTCCGCATATCAAAAAAGCGGTATCGGAACCCGTGTCGCCGTAATCTCAGCGCCGACAAGATACATTCACTCGGCAAACAATGTTGTTGCCGAAACGGATCTTGAATCCATAAGGGAGCTTGCTTCCGCTCTGCTTGAAAGGGGTTTTATAAATGCTTGACCTGATAAAAAAATTCACCGCCGCTTTTTCTGTGACGGGAGAAGAGACAGCTCTCCGAAGTGTTATTGAAAAGGAGGCTGCAATATATGCGGATGGTATTTCAACCGACCCCATGGGCAACCTGATCGTTTACAAAAAGGGTGAGAATTCCGGCAAAAAGCTGATGATAGCCGCGCATATGGACGAGATAGGTTTTGTAGTCACCTATATAGAGGACAACGGTTTTATCCGTGTTTCCAATTTAGGAGGTATAAATTCTATATCCTCATCCTATCACACCGTCCGATTCAATAACGGAACTCCCGGTGTGCTTGTATTCGATTCGGGAACAAAACCCGAGGATATAAAAGCTAACAAGCTGTTCGTCGATATAGGAGCAAGGTCTGCAAAGGAAGCTGGCAAAAAGATAAAAATAGGTGACACCTGCGCATTGACTCCGGTTTTTCAAAAGCTGATGAACAATCGTTTTACAGCAAAAGCTTTTGACGACAGAATAGGCTGTGCAGTAGCGCTGGATTCCTTAAGAAACGCAAAAAAGACAAAGTACGACACATATTATGTTTTCACCGTGCAGGAGGAAGTCGGATGCCGCGGCTCAAAAACTGCATCCTTCTCCATTATGCCCGATTATGCAGTGGCTCTGGATGTCACCACCGCAGGTGATGTTCCCGGAGAGAAAAATCAGCCGGTAAGCCTTGGTAAAGGTGCAGCAATAAAGATAAAGGACAACTCTGTTATTTGCTCAAAAGTTATTGTCGACCGCCTTACGGCACTTGCAGAAAAGCATAAGATAAAGTATCAGTATGAAATCCTCACCGCAGGCGGAACCGATACCTCCTCAATGCAGCTTGCGGGTGCTGGCTGTGATGCCGGTTGTATTTCCATCCCGACACGTTATATCCATACACCTATGGAGACTATCGACTTCTCCGATGTAAAGGCTTGCTCGTCGCTGCTGACCGCCCTGACGGAAGAAGGAATGGAGTAAAGGAACAGGAAAACGAAAAAATGGATTTTGTACAATTAACCGCGGAATGCGAGTCTGAGCTTGGGGAGATTTTTGCAAGAATAGACCGAATTTCGTATAAAAATACCGAAAAAGTGATGAGGGTTTTCTCAAATAACAGGCTTTCCGAAAGGCATTTCAACCCTTCAAGCGGCTACGGATATAACGACGATGGCAGAGATTTATGTGATAAGCTTTTTGCCAATGTGTTCGGTTACGAACACGGTTTTGCAAGGCATACACTGATATCGGGTACACATGCGCTGAATGTCGCCCTGTTCGGGTTGCTTCGTCCGGGAGATACTCTTTATTCGGTAACCGGCAAACCCTATGACACGCTTGACGGAGTAATCGGAGGATCAGGAGAAAAGGACAACGGCTCTCTTTCCGATTTCGGAGTTTTATACCGACAGTGTGAGCTTGTAAAAACGGGTACATTGGACTATGAAGCTATAAGAAACGCACTGCTTTTTGATAAGAGCATTAAGGTTGTGTTCGTACAGCGTTCCAAAGGATATGCCTCCCGTCGCAGTCTTCCCTGTGATGAAATCAACCGGCTTTACGAGATTGTAAAGCAGAATAGCAGTGCATATCTTGTAGTCGATAACTGTTACGGTGAATTCTGTGAGGAGAGTGAACCCAAGGCGGATTTAATTGTCGGCTCCCTTATAAAAAACCCCGGCGGCGGAATTGCAGAGACCGGCGGTTACATCGTGGGTACAGAGCGTGCTGTAGAGCTTGCTGCCTACCGACTGTCAGTACCGGGAATCGGCCTTGAAGCCGGCGCATCTCTCGGCCAGACAAAGAGCATGATAAAAGGCTTGTTTTATGCTCCGCATACAACGGCTCAGGCGTTGAAAACCGCCGCATTCGCCGCCCTGCTCTTTAAAAAACTCGGTTATGAAGTGTATCCCGACGCCTTTGAGAAAAGGGTTGACATAATACAGACAATAAATCTGAAAGATGCCGATACTCTATTGAAGTTCTGTCACGGGATACAGGCGGGTTCCCCGGTCGATTCGTTTGTAAAGCCCGAGGGCTGGGCGATGCCGGGCTATGACAGCGAGGTAGTAATGGCGGCAGGTGCTTTTACACAGGGTTCTTCGATAGAGCTTTCTGCCGATGCTCCGATACGCGAACCTTTTACGGTTTATATACAAGGCGGGCTTACCTATGAAAGCGGCAAATACGGAATTCTGACAGCTGCGGAATTTATGACAAAATAGTTTAGATGATAGATAAGAAGAAGGAGGTGAATCTATAATGTTTTTGGATGCTAATATTCTTACTTACTTTAAGAGCAAGTTCCTATATAAAAGGATAGAGAGTATTTTCTCAAACGATGCCGGAGTCCGTCTGTTAGAAAGCAGCTACATTAATGAATTCGTAACAAGGATCGAGAATTTAGGAAGCAACATTTCCTGCGTAATCATTGACGATAGCGCCGACGAAAAGGATGTCTCAAGTGACATTATAGCAATCCGGGGAGCACTGGTGAAGCATATTCCCATATTGATGATCTCGTCAGGTAATAACAACAGCTTCTTTGCAAGTGCTGTAAAATTGGGTGTAGACGATATCATTATTAAGCCGTTTACAGATAGCTTTTTGAGGGAGAGGGTTATAAAGCTCATCAATAACAGCCGCGGCAAAAATGTGGAGATAATCTCTATAGGACTTTACAAGTATATAAAAGGAGAGTTTCTAAAAGCAAAAAAGGGCAACTTCTCGCTGACGATTATGCTCACCTCTCTTAAATTTGCGAACGAGGACAACTTTTCGCAAAAAGAAAAAATTTTCTTTATGGATACATATTTCAACCGCCTTGACAGTTTGTTCTGGGATACCGATTTGTTTATAAAATTCAACTCCAAGTACTACCTCGGCATTTTTCCTTTCTGCGACACCCGTAATGCCAATGTAATTTACAAAAAAAGCGCGCAGAGCTTCGAGGAACTTAAAGCAACAAACATTATCCCCTCCGACTGCGAGATGGTTGTAACCTTTGTCAGCTATCCCGACGAATTCGATTCGGTCGATGAAGGCATCTCAAAGCTCATAGAAAAAATCCGCACGAGCTTTTTCGATTACGAACTTGAAGTTTTTTTCAGTGAAAACTAACTGATATCAATTACGGCACTTATCGTGATTTGCGATAAGTGCCGTATCTTTTATACCTTATTCTTTATACCTTTATCCCGCTCCATTTTCCGCTTGTAAACCTGGCAGCGGAGAAGGCAAACCTTGTATACTGGTCGACGATCAACGAAATCCAAGCGCCGATAAGCCCCCATCCCAACGGGTAGCAAAAGAGGTAGGTTAATATCGGTCTCCCGATTCCGATCGAAATCAATGATACAAAAGCAACGAATTTCGTGTCCCCCGCTCCTCTCAGACATCCGGAAAAAATAACCTGTGAAATCTGCGCCGGTGAGCATATCGCGATAAAATATATTATGATAACGCCGTTTTTAATAATTGATTCATATCCGACCTCATCAGGACCTGTAAACAGCAGCATCAGCGACTTTCCACCGAAAACGAAAAGTATCACCAATAGCATCGAGACGAAAAATCCCACACGTTGCCCCGTTTTTCCATACAGATATGAAAGGTCCGATCTCCTTTTCCCTAAATTCTGACCGACAAGCGAGGATGCTGCGACACCTAACCCATCTCCGAAGGTGAATGAGAGACTGAGTATATTCATACAAATCTGATGTGTTGCAAAGGCAACGGTTCCCAGGTTCGCAACTGCCGTTGCGTATAGGAAAAACCCGATCCGTATAGCTATCTGCTCCGTACCTGCGCCGGAACCGATCAGAATAATCGGTTTGATTACCTCTCTGTTCCAGCGGAAACATTCATTGAGTTTCAGCTTCAGATACCCATTCTTATGTGAGACGGAAATTATCGACATAAAACAGGCGGTAATGTTTCCTATCATTGTAGCTATCGCAGCGCCCTTGACACCCAACATCGGAAAACCGAGATTCCCTCCGATAAGTACATAATTCAGACAGATGTTCACAAGATTCGCAGTAAGGTTGGATGTCATCGCTATCTTTGTATTCCCTATAGCACGCTGCGCCGAATTAATCACACCGCTGATTGCTGTAAACAGCAACCCCACGACTACAATTCGGAAATATACCACCGAATCAGCAAGAGTATCTTCGTTTGCGCCCGCAAGTCTCATAAACGGCTCCGCCACGATAATTCCTACACCGCAAAGTACGACCGCCAAAACAAAGCACAGGGACAAAGCCTGCGCAAGCGTTTTATTCGCGCCTTCCCTGTCCTCCTGTCCCTTTCTGCGGCTTACGATCGCGGTTACACTGATATTGAGGGCAAAAAAAACGGCAAATATTATTAACTTCGGTTGACCGGTAAGACCTACGGCAGCGACCGCTGCGGTTCCGAGCACCGAAACCATCATAGTATCTATAAACGATACCAATCCGACCAATACGGATTCGGCTATCGCAGGCCACGCTACCTTAAGGTAGCTTAAATACAGTTCCTTTGTTTTTGGCAGGTCACCGAGTACAGCCTGCTTCCCCACCATACCCCGTACGGTGAAAAAGTCCTTAATAGCGGTAAACATATTTTTTCATTCTCTAAAATAATAACTTTCTGGATATTTATTTCTGATACAGACGATGCGACTCGAATACCGGCTCGCAGGTAAGGTTTATTCCGAACTTCCCAAGAATATTTACATCCACCTCAGACAGTATTACCGAGGAATGCATCTGACAGTCCTTAAGGTTTTTCAGCTGCTCAAGAGACGCCTTTGCGTTTTTATCGTTCAAAGCGCAAATCGACAGAGCGATTAAAAGCTCGTCAATATGAAGCCTCGGATTATGATTGCCGAGATGATTTACCTTAAGGTTCTGTATAGGTTCTATTATCGTCGGGGACATCAGCATTACCGAGTCGTCTATCCCCGCTAATGCCTTTAATGCGTTGATAAGCATTGCGGAGGATGCCCCCAATAGAGCCGAGGTTTTTCCTGTTATGATCCTGCCGTCCGAAAGCTCTATCGCCGCAGCGGGAGCATGGCTCTCCCCGGCTTTTTTTATGGCAGCTTGCGCAACCTTGCGGTCGCTCGTCGAGATACCGCACTGCTTCATAAGCAGCTCAATCTTATATATAGCTTCCTTACCTGAAAGTCCTCTGCGCTCCTGACACAATGCCGCATAATATCTACGTATTATCTCCGCTTTCGACGCCTCGCGGCAAACCTCGTCATCGCTTATACAGTAGCCGAGCATGTTTACTCCCATATCGGTAGGAGATCTATACGGAGAACCGCCGTTAATACGCTCGAACATAGCACATAAAATAGGAAAAACCTCTATATCCCTGTTGTAATTAATGGCAGTGGTTCCATACGCCTCAAGATGGAAGGGATCGATCATAATCGTATCCTGCAAATCGGCGGTCGCTGCTTCATATGCCACATTTAAAGGATGTTTCAAGGGTAAATTCCATACCGGGAATGTCTCGAACTTCGCATAACCTGCTTTTACTCCGCGCTTATATTCATGATATATCTGTGACAGACAGGTTGCCATTTTACCGCTGCCCGGACCGGGTGCAGTCACCACGACAAGAGAGCGGGTGGTTTCGACATATTCATTCCTTCCGAAACCATCGTCGCTCATAATGAGCTGAATATTAGCGGGATAATTCTCTATTTTATAGTGCTTATAGGTCTTTACACCGAGATTCTCGAGCCTTTTACGAAAAGCGATTGCGGCGGGCTGTTCGGAAAAATGAGTAAGTACGACGCTCCCTACATATAATCCGTAGGCGCGGAAAGCGTCTATTAACCGCAGTACATCCAGATCATATGTAATTCCAATATCTCCCCTGACCTTATTCTTCTCGATGTCGTTTGAGTTAATCGCGATAACGATTTCCGCCTCGTCCTTTAGCTCCTCCAGCATATTAATCTTAATGTCAGGCTTAAAGCCGGGAAGTACTCTTGACGCGTGGTAATCGTCGAAGAGCTTACCTCCGAATTCAAGGTACAGTTTGCCTCCGAATTCCGAGATTCTCTTCTTAATCTGTTCTGACTGCATCTTTACATACTTACTACAATCAAAGCCCTGTCTCATACGCGATACCTCTTCATTTTTAAAATCTATACCCTTATTATGGAATCCGAATATTTTCCGTCGTAGTCCTTTAAAATCGGTAAAATCCTCTCTTTTATAAACCTTTCGGTCTGCAGCGGAGCCATTCCGATAAAATCCCTCGGATTCAATATCGCTACAAGCTCCTCCTCGCAAAGTCCGAAGTCGGGATCGCTTTTTATCTTATCTATCAGGGATATCTCCTCGCCCTGCTTTTTAGCAAGCTCTGTATCTATAGAATAGGTGCGTATACGCTCATGGAGCATCTGGCGGTCACCGCCCTTTTTAACAGCCTCCATAAGAATGTTTTCCGTTGCGATAAACGGCAGATGTTCAAGCAGTCTTTTCTCCACTACTTTCGGATAAACGGTTATTCCGCTCGTTATATCTATCAGCAGATTTAAAATGCTGTCAACGGCAAGAAAACCCTCTGCAAGAGAAATACGTCTGTTTGCGGAATCATCAAGCGAACGCTCTAACCACTGCACCGAGGCCGTCATATCGGCGTTTGCGGAGTTAGCAAGCACAAATCTTGCGATAGAGCATACCCTCTCACTGCGGATAGGATTACGCTTATAAGCCATTGCGGAGGAACCGACCTGATTCTTCCCAAACGGCTCCTCAAGCTCACCGAAGCTCTGTAGCAGCCTCAGGTCCTGACAAAACTTATATGCGCTCTGTGCGACACCGCTAAGAACGCTCTGTATTCGCATATCCTCTTTTCTTGTATATGTCTGCCCCGAAACATCAAAAACGCTTGAAAATCCGAAATACTCCGCAATCATATTCTCAAGCTCTATGACCATCCCCGCATCGCCGTCGAAAAGTCTCAGAAAAGATGCCTGAGTACCGGTCGCACCCTTGTTTCCGAGAAGTCGAAGACCTTTACGGATGTATTCTATATCTCCATAATCAATATAAAAATCCTGCAACCACAGCGAGGTGCGTTTACCTACCGTTGTAGGCTGTGCTGCCTGCAGATGCGTATACGCAAGTGTAGGTAAATCCTTATACATAAGCGCAAAATCGCACAAATTTTTTATTACCGTCAGGAGCTTTGCCGAAACGATTTCCAACGCTTCCCGCATGATGATAATATCGGCATTATCCGTAACATAGCAGCTCGTCGCTCCGAGATGGATAATCCCGGCGGCTTTAGGACATACCTCTCCGTAGGCGCGTATATGCGCCATCACGTCATGTCTCGTCTGCTTTTCAATCTCCGCAATCCGTACAAAATCGATTTTATCGGCATTAGCAGTCATCTCGTCTATCTGCTCCCGGGTTACGGGCAGACCCGACTTCATTTCAGCGCTCGCAAGCGCAATCCAAAGCCTGCGCCATGTAATAGCACGCTTCTGCGGCGAAAATAAATCCTGCATCTCTTTTGATGCGTATCTGCCCGAAAAAGGGCTTTCGTAATTATTGCTCAATCTATTCTCCGCTCCTTTTCAGTTGCAGATGACGATAAAAGAGCATCATGAATACATGAGATTACAGCTCTTCTTTTACTGTTCATCTGACTTTTGAATATTCCTTTCATCGGCGGTGTTATCAATAAACAGTGATATACTGCTCGCGCTCCGCTCCTACGGAGATGTACCGTATCGGACACCCGACTGCATCTTCGATAAAACGTACATATTCCTGCGCCTTTACGGGAAGTTCGTTCATTTTACGGCAGCCGGAAATGTCGCTGTTCCAACCATCCATATATATATATACCGGCTTTGCCCTGTCAAGCCTTCCGCCTATTGGAAAATCTTCTGTCTGAGCTCCGTCGATTTCATATGCTATGCAAACAGGTATCTTCTTCAGATATGAGAGAACATCGAGCTTTGTAAGTGCGAGTATGTCAGCGCCCTGAACTCTTATACCATACCTTGATGCGACGACGTCAAAACCGCCCACTCGCCTCGGTCTGCCTGTAGCCGCACCGTATTCGCCGCCCGCTTCTCTTAGCTCGTTGCCCTTTTGACCGAAAAGCTCGCAGGTAAACGGACCCTCACCCACGCATGAGGAGTATGCTTTCATAATACCGATGCAGTTGTCTAACTTATGATTCGGAATTCCTGCGCCGATAGGGGCGTAAGCTGCGATTGTATTTGAGGACGATGTAAACGGATAAATTCCGAAATCCACATCACGCAGAGCTCCGAGCTGTGCTTCAAACATTATGCGTTTACCTGCTTTTGCCGCCCTGTCAAGGTATAATCCGGTGTCGCAGATAAACGAGAGCAGTCTATTGCCATATTCCACGAGATGATTATACATCTCGTCAGAGGAAATCTCTTTTGCTCCGTAACCTCCGTTGATTGTAAGGTTCTTACACTCGACTATATCGGCCACTCTCTGTTTCAAGTCGCCGATTTCCAAAAGCTCACCGGCCCTGATTCCCTTTTTAAAATACTTATCGGCGTATACGGGAGCGATTCCGCGGCGTGTAGAACCGAATTTTTTATCGCCAAGCCTATCCTCTTCAAGTATGTCCTGCGAAACATGATAGGGCATGCATATAATCGCTCTGTCGCTTATCTTCAGATTTTCGGGAGTGATTTTTATACCGCCGGCTATCAGCCTATCCATTTCCTCGCAAAGATGCTTAATATCAATAACCATTCCGGTTCCGAGTATATTGACGACATTATCCCTTAAAATTCCGGAGGGTAAGAGATTAAGAATAAACTTTCCTTTCTTATTTACAACCGTGTGTCCGGCGTTGTTTCCGCCCTGATAACGGACAACAATGTCATAATCTTCTGATAAAAGATCGACCATTCTGCCCTTTCCCTCGTCACCCCAGTTAATTCCAGTTATAGCAGTAAGCATTATGTATCCTTATTCTCCGGCGAAACAAATATTATCGTGCTAAAAACATAAAGCCGCCTTTCGCCGGTAATGCGGCTCTATTCACGAATAAAAACAATATATTATACCCTTATCCGGCTTGTTTGTCAATTACTTGAGTCGTTTAATCACGATAAATCGGATGACTCTCACAGAGCCTTTTAACCTCTGCAAGAATATAATCCCTGCTACTGTCAAAATCCGTGATTGCTACCTTAAGGAGATGTGCGATAACTCTCATATCCTCCTCATCAAAGCCTCTTGAAGTAACCGCCGGAGTGCCTACTCTCAATCCGCTTGTCACAAACGGACTCTGCGGGTCGTTCGGAATCGTATTCTTGTTCGCGGTAATGTGAACCTCATCCAACCTGTGCTCAAGTTCCTTTCCCGTAATTCCCATATCACTCAGATCAAGCAGCATAAGATGGTTGTCGGTACCTCCCGAAACGAGCTTGATCCCCTCGTCGGTGAGAGCTTTTGACAACGCCTGTGCATTATTTATTATCTGCTTTTGATAGTTCCTGAACTCATCTTTAAGCGCCTCACCGAAAGCGACGGCTTTTGCGGCGATTATATGCATCAATGGGCCGCCCTGTGTGCCCGGGAATATAGCTTTATCTATTTTTGCCGCCAACTCCTGCTTGCATAGAATAAGTCCGCCTCTCGGGCCTCTGAGCGTCTTGTGGGTGGTCGAAGTAACGACATGGGCATACGGAATCGGACTCGGATGCAGTCCTGCTGCTACAAGCCCCGCGATATGCGCCATATCCACCATCAAATATGCACCGGCTTTGTCGGCTATCTCACGGCAGCGTTCAAAATCTATGATTCTCGGATATGCACTTGCCCCGACAACAATCAGCTTTGGTCTGCATTCAAGGGCAGTCTGTTCCATCTTATCATAATTTATCCGCTGAGTGTCATCGTCAACACCATACGGAACTATATTGAAATACTTACCTGATATATTTACGGGAGAGCCGTGCGAAAGATGTCCGCCGTGTGCAAGATTCATCCCCATTACAGTGTCTCCGGGTTCGAGAAGTGCGAAAAAGACCGCAAGATTTGCGGATGCACCGCTGTGAGGCTGAACATTCGCGTGCTCCGCACCAAACAGCTTTTTTGCTCTCTCCCGTGCAATGTTCTCGACTATATCAACATATTCGCAGCCGCCGTAATAACGCTTTGACGGATACCCTTCC
>ENA-UOOE01002968-UOOE01002968.1-fermentation-metagenome-genome-assembly--contig:-NODE-2968-length-11362-cov-340.901123_pt1 | contig 11362 bp, 10 predicted proteins | sample MGYA00245776_ERZ724021 | MGnify/ENA primary metagenome ERZ724021 (study PRJEB28704, sample SAMN03018321) | fermentation metagenome | biome: anthropogenic terrestrial biome; feature: soil...
TGGTACTTCTCAAGGGTCTCTGCCTGGATTGCTGTGCACTCTGCAGTCCAGTCAGGGTTGTCTGTCTGCTGAAATATATGCTCCTGCTCAAGCATGAAGGCAGGTAATCCTATTGCTACAGCTCTTTCACAGGCACTCTGAGCTATATTTCTGCATTCTGAAACCATTTTTTCCTTTGACTCTTCAGAACCTTCTACAGGTGCCACTTTTACTTCGGGGACAACGTATCCTGCACCAAATTGGATGTTCCAACGTTGACTCACTGGAAATTTCGCATTACCAAAAAGCATTTCTTCAGGTTTTCTATAAGCCATCCTAGTAAACCTTTTCAAACGAGTCACCACCAGTTTTTTTTATACAAGAAAGTTTTTCATACGAAAATAATGTCAAGTAATTAATGTTAATAATAAAACTTTTAAGTTTTTCGGAAACTAATTTATATCCTAAATCTCTTATATTAATCATTATAGAAGTTCCATTTGGAGTAGAATAAAAATGGTGGTTGAGCGAGCTTTACAGATTGTAGGGAAATTGAATGGTGTTCTGGATGTTCAGAAACTTTCAGATGACAATAAAAAAACCTTAATGAAACTGGAATCAGAGAGAAAGGAAGATTTGATACCAGTTGTTAATGAAGGCCTCAAAGAAGGCCTGCAAAGGGATTTTTCCATAGTTCTTTTTAAAAATTCACACTTTAGACTACCTCCAGTGCCAACGGTTCTCCTTGTGACGGATGGTGGTGAGGTCCTGGGCCAGGAGGTTCTTACAATGGAGGATAAACTTAAATTTGAGGATCAAGCTGATTCAATATTCATAAGCCCGGACTTCGTTATCTTCAAACCCAGAAGAAATGGTTTTATAAACCGTGAGCCTCAGAAACAGTTCTTCCTCTTACCACCTGTACCATTTCCAGAGCTGGATGGACTCGATGGTATAACTGATGTTGTATCCTGCAGTCCCTCAACCAATGGTGATTCCTATCTTAAAAAAGAGTATGGGCATCCTGATGATCCTAAGATTGCAACCATAATCGTGGGTTTTAGAGATGGTTCCCTAATTAATAATACCAAAAATCCTTAAATCATTTTTTTTATTTAACTTCTTAGATGAATTAAAGTTTAACAATCTATGGTTATTGTACTTCTTTAAGTAAGTAGGAGGCGTTAAAATTAAGGGATATGAGAAAGCAGTTTGTGTCAGGATGTTGTTTCCATTGGGATTATTATTAATAGCTCAAGGGCTTTATATTCTTCATAAATATAAAAGTAATTTTGGGTTTATCCTATTTGTTTTAGCATTAATATTCCTTTATATACACTATAAATACCACAATTAACAATTTAAAATAATCTTTATGAAAAAATAAACATTAAAAACTTTTTATATTCATAAATATTAGTTTTTCCAGGTTTGCCTAAAAAATTCTTCAGATAATTCTCTAAAATTACTTTTATTGACAGCTATTCCCATAAAAATAATTATGGACATTCCTATAAGGCCTGTAATCATAATACTACTTGAATATTCGCCAAATATATTAAAGTGACCATATAACAATCCTAATAAAAAAAATGAATAACACTTGGGTAAAATAACAAGCCCATCCTTTCCAACATAGGGGTTTTGGTAACTCAAAAAGCCCATTAAACCTAAACCAATGATCTCCACAACTCAACTTCATAACTTCCTATCCATCATTTGCACATAAATATTCACTTTTGGGTGACAAATTCCTTCATAATTCCAGATAATCAATATTATCTCAATTTCACCCTCACATCCTTGAATTATTATTTTGTCCATTTATATTTGGATATAATAAATTATACTCTTTAGATATTAAAATTTATTATAAAATGAATTTAATTAGTTTTTTTTTATTTTGTTTAGAAAAATGAAATGATTTTTATTTTAGGACATGTTTTAATGATAAAAAAATGAGAATTTAATGAAAATGTGGATTTTACAATAACTTAAAAATAATGAATTATTAATAGGGTGTTAAACACCGAAGTATTCATTCCTTGCCTCAACCATTGCCTTAATATTCTCGATTGGGGACAGTGGAGCTAAACCACAGCTTGGAGCCAGTACATCCACTCCATCCTCAAGTGCCCTTTTAACCTCAGCTTTAACTTCCTCGGTGGTGCTTCTGAAGAGGGTCTGGGTTGTTGAGATGTTTCCAATGATCTTTGAGGTGCTTCCCCCACCCATGCTCATGGTTCTCCCCCCAGTTCTTATTACCCTTCCACCTTTTCCAAGTTCTTCCTTTGCCTTTTTAATGTCAACCTTCTCCTCCACACTGATTCCATCGTACCCTATGCTTGCCATGTCACTGATTATTGGCTGTGTGGATCCGCAGATGTGCAGGACCTTGCTTGTTTTTATGAAGTTTGAGAGGTCTTCAAGTGATGGCTTCACCATACTCTTGAACTGCAGGGGATCGATGAGCTCTGGAGCAGCTGTTGGCTCTGCAACACAGATAACATCAGGTTCAACATCCATGAGTGCCTCAACGTAGTCCATGCATGCATCCAGGGTGTTTTCAACTGCATCTTCGATTTCGTTGGGTTTGATTTTCATGTACCTGACAAGGTTCTCCACACCCAGAAGATGCCCTGCGAGGGTGAATGGTCCGGTTATACCCACAATTATGGGTAGTGTATCTCCATATTTGTCCTTCAACTTTTTCACAGCTTCCAGAACAACTGGGATACGTCCCTTTTCCACAAAATCAGATGGTACATTTATATCACTGGCTGATGTGAAGGGTGTTCTTGATATCTGTGGTGTTCTTTCATTTGTTCCCAGGTCCACCTGGCAGCCAAGTGCTTCTGCTTCAACTGTTAAACAGAAGGGTATTCTTGCACATTCCAGTCCTGCAAGTTCGTAAAGGGAGCTTCCAAGGGCTGCCATTTTATCTGCATCTTGATGTGCTTCAGGCCAGAAGGCACCAGTCTTTTCCATGGCTTCAACCACACCCACCTGTGTAACGCTGATAACTGGAACTACATCAGATTCTTCTCCTGAAAGGGTTTTTAAAAGATTGTTTTTTAGATCCATAGGGTTCACCACATTTAACTAGATATACTATAACTTTTCAAATTGTTTAAATTTTTCTGAATTATTATGAAAATACTGATTATAATTTAATGTACTAGATTTTACTAAAATTTATACCAGATCCTATTATTTTCTCACCTTACATTGATTTAAAGTTTTTTTTAAACACATTTATACTAAAAACCCTCAAATTAAGTTCATGGATCTTGAAGGATGCATCAATGAGTACATAACGGGAAGGGAAGAACAACCTATGAAAAGAGCAGATGGACGTTATTCATCATTTGATTACTGTTACAACTATTTCTATTCATTTTACAATGAAAACAGGATTGAAAAACTTGCAACTGATGAAAACATTCAGATGAGCTGTCTGCAGATCGGATTTTACCTTGCAAGTTCTGGTTTGATGGGAAGATCATCCTCACTCATTGAGAGAAGTATCCGGAACTTTCAAGGAGTGGTTTCAACCATTTCACAGATGGATCCAGTGCTCTGGGAGATTGACCTTGATTCATACACGCCTGAAAATGTAGAACTCCTCATGGAATGTAGAAATCGTATAATTGCTTCTTTTAGTGAGGATGTTATGGTATCTGAAGCCATTGTAACACGGATAATGTTAGGAATTTTTGGGAACATCCCAGTTTTTGACCAGTACTTCAAAAACAGTATGAAGATGAAGAAGGTTAACCACAGATCCCTTATAAAACTTCGAGAGTTTTACGAGGAAAATAAGGCCATTTTTAATTCATATGATGTACATACACTTGATTTTTTAACAGGAAAAGAAACAGATGTCCTCTACACCAAGGCAAGGCTTCTTGACATTTATGGATACCTGAATGGTCAGTTTAAGAAACATGAGATTTGCATGGATTGGTCTGTGGATATATGAATGTTAAAAAATTAGAATTTTATTTATTTTAAATGTATTCAGTTGAAAAATGGGTAATTATCTTTTGATTCTTATTTTTAAGATATTGAGAGGGGTTCTTAAAAAAAGAGAAGGGGCCTGTTTTTTTAATTCACTCAGATGGTTTGAAGAATTCCATTATACCTGCAATGACTAACCATAATCCAATGAGCAGTGCAAGGTAGTATGGATTCCATGCATACATACCAAGGATCATGTACAGAATACCTAGAACTATTCCCAGTCCACCCGCACCCTTGGATGCTGTGGTTCCATCTGCGAATAGGGACATTATGCCTGTTATTATGAGGAACAGTCCGCCTATGTAGATCCAAAGACTTACAAATATGCTGAATGCAACTATCTTTCCAAAGAGACCTATTCCAACGACTACTGCAAGGATACCGAGTATCAGTGCAGCGATACTCATGGCTTTGCTGGTTCCCCAGGTTTCAAAGCTCTGGACAAATAACCATATACCTAAGATCATTATGGTAAAACCTGCAAGAACGCTGGCCGTAAAAACACTGATGAGTGGAAATGCCATTACCAGCAAACCAAGAATTATTGCAAAAATTCCTAACAAAACATTCTTTCCTTCTGCCATTCAATCTACCCCCTGTTTAAAGTTCAAACAGGCCCAACAATAGTACTTATTATGATTAATTATCATATAAATAATTTATTAAATGTTCTTAATAATTAAGGCGTGATTTGAAAATTAATGGGAGAATGAAGCTTGCATTATCAATATCTGATAAAGTATTAAGATGAAGTAGCCATGTTTTACACTTGAAATTGTTCACTGAAAACAATATTGTCAATGGAAAAATATGGGGGGTGAAGGGGTGTGCAGCCTGTGTATGGATTTGGGGTCAATACATCAGAAAACTCAGGGTGGCTGCACAGCCTCCATTTTAAAAAATGTTGCTCAAAACATTTATATTTTATCATTATTGGCTGCAAATGAGCACTGAACTACCCATGTCCGTCTTAGGTTGAAATTATAGTTAAGAGGAGTATTTTCTCTTCAATTTTAAGTCAAAATAGTTCATAATGAGCGTATTCCGGGCCTGTCACGTGCACCTGTTGGTTATTTTTATTTAATTATGAAGTGATAATCACATTTAAATAGATTCAAAATTAGCTTTATCATTTCTACACAATTTAATTATATTTCCTTAAAAAAGAATAAAAAGGTTTAAATGGGTTATTTTTTCCTTGGTACTAATGTTCCTCCAAGTACAGCGAGAATAGCCAGTACGAGTCCTGCTATTGGCATACCCGTGGTTTGCATTGGTATGGTTTTTGTTGTTGATGCAGCGTTCACTGTGTTACTATTAGAGTTGTTCTGTGCTTGTACACTAATACTGAAAGGCATTAATGGATCTGTATTCCCATTGAATGTCTCTGAAGTTATCGTTGGAGTAATAGAGTAGCTTCCACTTCCTAATGCTTTGACTGTGAGGTACAGGTAGGGATCTCCTACTTCTACATTAAATAAGGTCCAGGTTATTGTTCGGGTTGTGGAGTTGTAGGTAACTGTTCCGTTATCAACAGTTGCATTTACAAATTCCAGACCAGCTGGTATCTGGAAAGACATTGTAACATTAGTTGCATTGTCCGGTCCACTGTTACTGAGTTTGTAGGTTAAAATGAATGTTTCACCAACAGTTGGGTTAATCTTTGAACTTGTAACGTTCAGGTACAGGTATGATGCTGGATTCACTGTTAACTCTTTTATAACTGTTTGATTATCGCTAGTTGCATTTAGATTACCAATTCCTATGTGGTTTGGAGTGAATAGGGTTGTGGCAATACCATTAACAGTTGTAGCGGTTACAGGATTGCAATTTCCCAGGGTACTACTGTAGGTTACAGGCGTTCCATCAGGTATGTGTCCTCCAACTAGATCACCACCACCATTGATATGGTTAAAATCAGCGGTAATGGCTGATGTTGCACCGTTGTTGATGATGCTGGGGGTTGCATTTACAGTTAAAATAACCCAAGGGTTAGCATCCACAGGACCATATATGAGGTTGCGAACAGTTGTTGGATCAACATTAGAACCCCACCAGTTATTCTCTGCGTTTATTAAAACGTTCGAATCCGTATTAAATGCAAAAGCATCACCTAATCTGCCGGAATTATTGTAGAACCTGTTAAAATTAGCTTTTAAAGTGGCATCATAAACGTAGATGGCACCACCACCAAAACTACTAGAAATTGGATCTACAGAGTTTCCAACAAAGGTACACCCAGTAACAGTAGAATTACTACCGGCATATGCACCGATAGCACCACCGCACCAGGAGTCATCACCCTTTACAGAGTTATACATGAATGTACAGTTAGTTACATTGCAGATACTTAGATATGCAATAGCACCACCACCGTGTAATGCAGTGTTTTTATTGAATGTACAGTCTGTCAAAGACATTGTATTAAACGATTCGCCGAATATAGCACCACCCCAATTAGTTGCAGTGTTCTCGGTGAATGTGCAGTCAGAAATGGATAATATCCCATGGTTTAAGATAGCACCACCATTAAATGCGATTCCGTTGGTAAATGTCAGATTCCGGATGGTGACATTCACACCAGACGTGATAATGAATATCCAGTTAATATCTGTTCCATTGATTATGGTCCCGTTCTGGCTTTGCCCTGTGATGTTTACGTTTTTGTTGATTGTGATGTTTGTATTTCCTGTTCCAGTGTAAGTTCCGTCTGCGATTGTTACTGTTCCGTTTTCATCCACATTATTTATTCCTTGGTATAGTGTCTGGTAAGGGCTGTCAATTGTTCCAGTGTTGGCATCGTTTCCACCTGTTGCATTAACATAAACAGTTGAAGTTGCACTAACACTTGAGGCTGTTAAAACAACACAAAGGCCAATAAAAACCATTAAAACCAACATTTTAGTAGTTGTTGTTTGTTTTTTCAGTTTTTCACCTCCTTCATGCTAGTTCCGGATATGATATTATCCTAATTTCGTATCCAAATTTAAGTAATACATTCACAATAATAAAACTTCTGATTTAATCCTCAAAATACGGATAATAAAAGGGAATAAAAACAATTTACAAAAAAAATCAACCCCTTAAGAGATAATACTCAAAAAATTTAAACAGTTCCACAATATATTAACTGGAATATAAAAACGATAATGATATACTGCCCTCTAAATTGATAAATGATACCAAAATATTTAATAAACATCCAAACTGTTCAACCTAACAAAACATGGCTATTCACAAAAAAACGCAAATAAAAAAAAACTCCCTAACTTTTCTTCAGGCCAAATAGAATTTAACCCAACGAGCCTAACTATAACTTTATTTATAACCGCTGATTATAAAGTCAATTTTAGGGTTTGTATGAAAAGGATACTAGAATATAGGAAAATAAATTTTATTATAAAAGAGTAAAAAAATGATAAGAGAAGCAGATGAAAAAGATTTAAAAGGTATTTTAAAAATTTATAATGATGCTATATTGAACACAACAGCGGTTTATAAGTATAAGATTCAGACTCTTGAGGAGAGAAAACAATGGTATGAAAAAAAGAAGCAAGATGGATATCCAGTGTTAGTATTTGAAGAAAATAATAGAGTTGTTGGATTTGCTACATTTGGCCCTTTTAGAGAATCGCCAGCATATAAATATACAGTAGAGCATTCTGTATATGTTCATAAGGATTATAGAAATCAGGGGATTGCAACAAAACTAATGGAAAATATAATAAAAATTGCCAATGAGCGAGAATATGCAACAATTGTTGCTGGAATTGATGCATCAAATGAAAGTAGTATAAAAATGCATGAGAGAATAGGATTCAAGCATTCAGGTACAGTAACAAAGGCAGGCTTTAAATTTGGTAAATGGCCGGACCTTGCTTTTTATCAATTGAATTTAACAGGCCCTAAAATACCTTCAGAGGAATAAATGAAGTAGTAGATTATGATTTAACCTTTTTTTATTGATTAATTACAGATTACTTCTCACACCCACTTCCACTATGCCCTAGAACTTATTTAACATAGTCAACCTGTGACTAATGAGAAGATCCACTGGCGTTTGATGCCCAAAGCTACCTCAGAGATGAGGTGGTACCACTTAATTCTGATGCTTAATGATGTGTCCAGACAGATTCAGAGAGATAATCAGGATCCCCTCCAGGTTACACTCTTCTATTATAAATTCAGAGGGTATGAAGTGAAACCTGGGCAGCCTAATTCAACTCCATCAAGAAGGAAAAAAAGAAGTTAAAGAACTTCCAGCTAAACTTTTTTCTTAAAAAATTCAAACACTGGAGAGCCACAGAAGATCACAGGGGACGGTCAGAACATAATCGTCACAACATCCTCCATCGAAGATTAATTCCCTTTTTCTGACTCCTATTTTTTTAATGCTTCTTTAATACCTTAATTAATGTATATAGGTTTTCTATCCACGCTAAATAAGAAATACAAAGATTCCAATCATAGTACTATAATTGAAGTTTAGTTGGTAGGTTCATAGTCCATACCAGATTGTATAGATCGGCTATGTTCTCTACAAATTCTGTGTATTGATTCCATACTCCTATTGCAGTTTGTGATATTAAGATTCCGTCCTTAAATCTGCAGAAGATCAACATCATCTCCTTTTTATCCCTTATTATGACTTTTATGAAGGGGATCTGAAAGGTTTTAACCTCACAATCCAATTTTTTAAGATTTTCAGATATTTCCACTTCTTCTCCATCTGTGATACAGCAGGGTGCTGTGATTATTCTGGTTTGAACGCCTTTTTTTAAGGCTTTACTGAGGTGTTCCGTCAGGTTTTCAACTTCATCATGAAACATGAATCCCGTTGCAATGTGCAGTGTATCCTTAGCACGGCCGATTATTTCCAGTTCTTTGGTTATAATTTTATCTGTACCATAAATCAGCCATATATGTGGTGGTGATTTTGGTATCTGGTTGTCATAAATGGTTTTAATTTCTGATTCAGCTTCTTCAAGTTCCTCTTTAATTCTTGCCCTTGATTTTCCAAAAACATCTTGCGGTGGTACTATCGCATATTTTAAAGGCTTACCCCTTTGTATTTCAATGAATCCCTTTTTTGCAAGGCTTCTGAGAACCTCATACACCTTCGATAGGGGCACCCCTGAAGTCTCACTGACTTCCAAAGCTGTGGCTGAAATAAAGGAAGCCAATGATAAGTACGCTTTAGATTCATAATCCGTAAGTCCCATTGTTTTAAGTGCATTTACAGTGCCTGGTTTTATTGGAATAAAAAATCCCTCCCTATTTTTTCATTTTATACTATTTTAGTTAAAAAACATTTAAATATTGCGGATATGAATCTTAACAAAAACACGTAAACCAATTAAATCTACGTAATACAATTATTTGAAGTTTAATTCATTTGAAATTAGTCTAGCGAACGCTATGAAAAAATTAGAGGTGATATAAATGAAAAATGGTAAAATTCGGACAAGAACGTATATTTTAATATCACTGATGTTACTTCTGCCCTTGTTGGCTGCTCTGTATTCACCCTTTCTAATGGTGGAAGGAGTAAAAAGTGGAATAATTACATTGAGTTTTCTTGTTTTTGCAGTATGGTTAATTCTATCATTATTCATGGGCAGATCAGTATCATGTGGTTACACATGTCCCTATGGAGCATTACAAGAAATTTTAGGTGGATATACAAATAAAAAGCCCAGATCTCAAAGGGCAAATAAAATAAGATATCCCTTTGCCGTGCTATTCATAATAATAGTTTCATATTCGATTTTAAAGATTGGAGGCTTGAAAGGATTTGATTTACTTGCCCCTAATGGCAATCCTAAATTAGTTATTTTAATACCCTTATTCATCCTAACAACAGGTATTTTATCCATAATCTTTGGAAGCAGAGCATTCTGTAAATATATCTGTCCACAAGGAGTTTTCCTAACAATAGGGACTGAATTAGGTAGAAAAATTAAGATACCATCTCTGCTTTTAGAAACAAATCACAACTGCTCAAATTGTGAATTATGTAATAAATCATGTCCTATGGGATTGGACGTGAATTATATGGTTAAAAATGACACAATGGATGATTTAAATTGTATACTATGTGGTGAATGCATAAAAAATTGTCCTAAAAACGTTATTAACTATTCCTTCAATATTAAGGATTGAATTAGGAAATTCTAGGAACTGGGTGCATTTGAACGAGATATAAACTTGGATTAAAAGCTTAAAAAAATAGTTAGGTATCTTTGGAGTTGAGTTTTTATGTTTGATGAGAGTTTTTGGCGATATTGGAGAATACCCTCTTTAACATTTTTTAGGACTGCAGCTGTCTTCTGCACATTTCATATCAGAACAGTGCGTGATTGCAGGATCTAAAAAACGTTGCAAGTCATTCCAGAATTTATCTTGATGTATGCCCCTACCTTCCAGTATGACTTTATAAACTATGTCAATATTTAAGGCGCTCATGGTCATAACGTTGAGGTAAATGGACATCTCTACAGGGTCCACGTCTTTTCTGATGGTTCCATCTTTCATGCCCTGAAGTATGGCTTCAACCATGAGTCTCCATATTCCAGTTGTCATATCTAAAATCTCTTTTGCATCTTCGTTATCACTCATCTGGAACCTTTCAGTACCTGCATAACGGTAAATACGGAAGTAATCCGGATAATCCTTGGCAAATTCAAAAAGACTTTGAATCATGGATTTTATTTTAGTGTAACCATCCACATCAAGATTGGAACATTTTACATACATCCCATGTAATATCTGAACTCCGCGAAGATCAACAGCAAAGAATAGTGCCTCTTTATTCTTGAAATAATAGTAGAGTAACCCTTTGTTAACCTCTGCTTCATCTGCTATTTCATCCATTGTAACGTTATCATAACCTCTTGCAAAGAAAAACTTTTCTGCAGCATTTATGATTTCATTACGCCTCTGTTCCCTCTCTCTCTGTTTTCTGGAAGTAGCCATACGATTCCCTATGATAATTTTTATCTGTAATCCACATTTCTCTTTATTTTAACTACTTAAAATTAGTTTAGGAATATAATAAAGGTTCTGTCTTAAGAATTTAAGCAGGGTTCAAATAACCTATCAAATGCTTTCCCAGTACTAATTCTAGTTGCTGCATATAGATTTTAAAGTATTAAAGATTGATAAGCTATAAAAAAAACGTAAAAACGTTGAATTTAACTGAATTTTTATTTTATAATTTTTAAATTTGTATCATTCCTCTGATTTTTTAATCCTATGAAAAAATTTATATAGTTTTAACTACAAGTTAAATTTTAACTCATAGTTAAAAAATTTATATAGTTTTAACTACAAGTTAAATTTTAACTCATAGTTAAAAAAT
>ENA-UOOE01002969-UOOE01002969.1-fermentation-metagenome-genome-assembly--contig:-NODE-2969-length-11362-cov-10.783143_pt1 | contig 11362 bp, 8 predicted proteins | sample MGYA00245776_ERZ724021 | MGnify/ENA primary metagenome ERZ724021 (study PRJEB28704, sample SAMN03018321) | fermentation metagenome | biome: anthropogenic terrestrial biome; feature: soil; material...
TTTTGTATATGACTTGCCATAGATTAAGTATCTAAGCGTTTTTTATATAGCCCTGTAGATATTAAATTAAGGCGTGTATATAAAAAGATTGTCATCATTGCAATGCCGACCATCTGTTTGTTTTTACACTTTGGTTATCGGTGCTTACGAAAACAAAGAAGGCGTATGATCCGAAAGACAAAATAACTTACACAACATAAGCTGCCACCATTTTTCACAATAGTGACAATGTTATCTGCCAGGTAACTTAATCTATATTTTCCTTGACAGAATTCTGACTGCATGCTAATATGGAGCATGCTTCATGTGAAGCTTGTTTCATATTAGCAGAAAAAAGTACACATTTTATGCTTAAAAAAAGAGATCATGCTCGTTTTATTAACGGCGACAAGAAAGAATGTGCTGAAGATAAAAGGTGAAAAGGAGGCACGCATCTCATTAATATGAAAAACGGGGGTCTTGAATTTCTTATCCAAAACCCTCGTAAGGCCGCATAAACACTGGTCTTATGTACCCTGTATCTATTTTAACCTAATCTTTTGCCTCCGTACCCTTCCGTAGGATACAATGACCCGAAAGGTCACTTGGAAATTTACAGTTGCACTTTGAAAATCACAGTTGCAGCCATTCTACCTTTTAATGGTTGAAAAAGGCCAATCAATATCGACATTCGGAAACTTACCCTGCAGGAATGGCTGCTAAAGAATGACCAATTTGTGTAATAAAATTAACCATCGAAGATAAAAGCACTCTGCATTCGGAAAATCGGTACACGAATAGTGCTTTGCTATTAGCTATTAACACATTAAAACCATAAATAAATATCATCAAATATAATAAAACATCTTGAAAACACACGAATTTTATGATACAATTTTATATGGATTTGTATAATCGCCAGAGATTTGACGAGGTGAAAAAATGAGCGAGATTATCAATGACAACTGGATAAATATTGATGAAGCAGCTACCTACTTGGGTGTGAAGGCGGTCACTGTTAGAGACTGGATAAGAAAAGGGAAAGGGATACCTGCCCACAAGATAGGAAAACAGTGGAAATTTAAAGTGTCCGAGCTTGATGCTTGGGTCAAAAGCGGCAAAAGCGCTATGGAGTAAAGCTCTCATAGAATTCTGCAATGAATATTGTGCAAATAAGAATGGAGTAAAAAGAGGAATATGGCTGTGAAAAAATCAGAATTGTACTCCCTGCTATGGGAAGCTTGCAATAAATTGAGAGGCGGCGTAGAGCCGTCAAGGTACAAGGACTACGTGCTTGTCCTTTTGTTTTTTAAATATGTGTCTGATCGATATAAGGGGCGCAGGTTTGCTGAGTTTACGGTCAACCCCGGCGCTTCATTTGACGACCTCATCGCGGCAAAAGGCAGTAGCGCTGTCGGTGAAAAGGTCGATAAAATTCTCCAGAAATTTCTGGAGGACAACAAATTGCAAGGCTCTCTGCCTGACGTAAGTTTTAACAACCCTGACGAGCTTGGATCCGGAAAAGAGCTGGTCGATAAGGTTTCGGGGCTTATTGGCGTATTTCAGAACCCCGCCATCGATTTTAAGAGCAATCGCGCAAGCGGCGATGACATCATCGGCGATGCTTACGAGTACTTTATGATGAAGTTCGCGCAGGAATCCGGCAAGAGTAAGGGACAGTTCTACACACCGAGCGAAGTATCTCGTATTATTGCGCGTCTTATTGGTATTGGCAAAATCGAAAACGACGTCACGAAAAAGTGGACGCTATACGACCCTGCGGCAGGCAGCGGAAGCCTCTTAATTCGTGCTGCGGATGAAGCTCCTGTAGGTGCGGACGGCAAGTCCATCGTTACTATTTTCGGGCAGGAGAAATACCCAGATACCGCCGGCCTTGCGAAAATGAATTTCATTCTACACAATAAAGGTACAAGCGACATCATACCAGGAAACACGCTGTCCAGTCCACAATACCTTGACGACTTCGGTGAACTGAGAAAGTTCGACTTCATCGTCATGAATCCGCCGTTTTCCGATAAATCATGGACAGACGGAATTAAGCCCACCCATGATAAATATAAAAGATTTGATGATTATGGAATTCCGCCGGAAAAGAACGGTGACTATGCATGGTTTCTCCATGTTCTGAAATCGCTGAATCAGAACGGCAAAGCGGGTATTGTAATGCCGCATGGTGTACTGTTCAGAGGCAACGCTGAGGAAACTATCCGTAAAAAAATTCTCGCTAAGAAGTGGATTAAAGGTATCGTTAGCCTGCCAGCTAACCTCTTCTATGGTACCGGTATTCCGGCTTGCATCGTTATTATTGACAAGGAAAATGCCGAAAGCAGAACAGGCATCTTCATGATTGATGCCAGCAGTGGCTTCAAAAAAGACGGCAGCAAGAACCGACTCCGTGAACAGGATATTGAAAAAATCGTCCGCTACTTCAACGGTCAAATCATTGAAGAAGGCTATTCCCGCTTTGTAACCTATGAGACTATCCTTGACGAGAGCACAAACGATGGCAACTTGAATATTCCTCGCTACATAACGAGAATAGATGATACACTGCCTCAGAACATTGCCGCGCATTTGAACGGCGGTATCCCGAAAACTGACATTGACTCACTTGAAAAACTGTGGACAGTGGCTCCCGAATTGAAGCACGTCTTATTTACCACGCTCGATGAGCAACACAGCATTTACAAGCTGGCTGTTGCTTCCGATACCATTGAAGAAACAATATATCAGGACGCTGACATTGTTTCAGAGAAGGAAAAGGAGCTTGTACACACCTTCTCCACTTGGCGGGACGATGTGCGCGATATTCTGCTTGGTGTGGACCCTGATACAAATCCAAAGGCACTCATCCGCGACATATCCGGCAGAATACTTGCCACATACCACGATTCAAGACTGCTTGACCAATATGATGTTTACGACTGTCTCCTCAACTATTGGAATGAAAAACTGCAAGATGATGTCTATGCCATCAAGGTCGGCGGCTATGAGGCAGGTCGTGAAATAGAATACGAATACGCCAAGAAAAAGAAGAAGGACGAAAACGGAGAAACCATTTCTGTGGACGACAAGTCCAAAGTCAAATCCTTTGATGGCGCACTAATTCCGAGGACGATTATCGAGCGGACATATTTTGCGGACAAATGTGCCGCCATCACCGCTCTGGAGGAACGGTGCGGACTTATCGAAGCTGAGCTTGACGAAATGCGTGAGGAGGAATCCGGCGAGGACGGACTACTCCGCGAGGCTTTGAACGAAAATGGGGATTCCATACCGAAGGCAAATCTCACGAAACGAATTAAGGAGCTTGAAGCCAAGAAAACCTCGGAAGTTGCGGATGTGCTTGCACAGATAGCTGAACTTTTCGACACCGGGAAGACTGATGAAATAGAAGCCATACTGAAGCAGAACCCGGTCCTTTCCGCATTTGAACTGAAGAACAAGAAGGATGTCCTCATCAAATCAAAAATTGCTGCGGCGTTCAAAACAGCGCAGGAGGATGCTGTCATTCCCGAAATCTACGCAGATGAATACGCTGCGCTCTGCGCATATCAGGAGAAAATGTCGGCGCTCGACGAAGCAAACAAGCAGCTGAAATCCCTGCGTAAGGAGCTTGATGACAAAGTCGAGAAAAAATACGGCGAGCTGACCGTAGAGGAAATCAAGCATCTTCTCTTTGATGAAAAGTGGATGGTGCGGCTGTCCAGCGACATCGGCGGTCAGGTTGATCAAGTGCTGAACGCTCTCGCTGCCAAGGCACTGCTGATTGCGAAGCGCTATGAGCATACCTTGAAGCAGATTGAGGACAAAACCACCGCATCCAAGATTGCAGTCAAGGCAGCTTTGGAAAGGATGGGGTACAAATGGTAACTTATCCAAATGATTGGAATAGCCTTACCTTAGGCGATTTGGGCAGTATTAAGATGTGCCGTCGCATTTTTTCGCACCAAACTGAAAAAAGTGGACAGATACCTTTTTATAAAATAGGAACTTTTGGTAAAAAGGCAGATGCATATATCTCGCGAGATTTATACGAGAGTTATAAAAACCTGTATCCATACCCGAAAAAAGGTAATATCCTTATCTCGGCTGCGGGTACAATTGGTAGGACTGTTACATTTGACGGCAAGGATGCTTATTTTCAAGATTCGAACATAGTTTGGCTCGACACCTCGGATGTAGAAATTGATAGCACATTTTTGAAATACTTCTATGAATCATATCCGTGGACGAACCTTGAAGGAACTACTATCAGGCGGCTGTATAACAGCTTGATTTTAGGTACATCCATCTCATTACCATCTCTCCCTGAGCAAAAATCCATCGCCGAAACGCTCTCCTGCATGGACGAGCACATTGCAAACCTCACGGAACTCATCGAAAAGAAAAAAGGCATCCGCAATGGTGCTTTGGAGAATTTGGTGAGCGGCAAGACGCGAGTGAAGGGATTCACTGGCAAGTGGGAGAATGTAACTTTCAATTCTGTTATTACTCCGAAAGCAAGAATAGGATGGCAGGGATTAAAGAAACACGAATACCTGATGAGTGGATACAGCTACTTAATTGGCGGAACAGATTTTTATCACGGAACTGTCAGCTTGCGTAACATTTCCTACGTTTCCAAAGAGCGTTATGATATGGATACAAATATTCAAGTTAAAGAGAATGATGTACTCGTAACCAAAGACGGTACTATCGGAAAAGTTGCTATTGTCCCACCTTTGAGTAAACCCGCAACATTAAATAGCGGCGTATTTGTTTTTAGAACAACAACTCGGCTCGCTCCATCTTTCCTATACAGGGTGCTGTCATCATCTGTGTTTAGAAAGTTTATTGATGCGTTGTCGGCTGGCTCAACGATTAAACATCTGTATCAAAAAGATTTGAAGAAGTTTGAGTTTAACATTCCAAAAGACGTCGATGAACAAAAGGAAATCGTAGAAATACTATCTTCACTGGATGCTGAAATCACGTCTCTCGAAGAAGAAAAAGACAAAATGATGCAAATCAAAGCCGGAGCGATGGACGATCTGCTCACCGGGCGTGTGCGGCTTATGAGACAAGGAGGATAACGATGTCAGTTGATTATGAAAGAAAACTACAGAACAAGGTTAAGCATTGGCTTATTGACGACCTCGGTTATATCTTCCTCGGTAACTTGGAAGACCGGTATAACACGCCCGTCAAGGAAGAGCTGCTGATTGCAAACCTTAAAAAGCGTGGCTATAAGAAAGAGCAGATAACGAAGGCTGTAGCGGAACTGCGCACCGCTGTTTCCAATCAGGCGGATACACTGTATCAAGTAAACAAGGCGGTGTACGCTCTCCTGCGCTATGGGCTTCAGGGGGTCAAGGATGCTGCCGGGCACCGCGACACGGTTCACTATATTGATTGGACAGACGCGGGAAAGAGGAGCAATGATTTCTATGTAGCGGAAGAAGTAACCGTGCTGCGGTATGACCGCACGACCACGAAACGCCCTGACCTCATTTTATATGTGAACGGCATTGCTCTGGGTATGTTTGAACTGAAGCGCTCCTGCGTCAGCGTTGGCGAGGGCATCCGCTAGATGCTCACGAATCAGAAAAAGGAAAACATCGAGAGCTTTTTCGCTACGGAACAGCTGCTCTTTGCCGGAAACGAAGCGGAAGGCCTGCGCTACGGCACGACCGAAACGCCGGAGAAATACTATCTGAAATGGAAAGAGGACGCAAAGGCAACCGATGCGCTGTCCGCAGAGATTAAGACCATCTGTGATAGAGAGCGGAATCCACTGCGTAGCGCCATTGTGTCGCTCTGCCAGAAGGAGCGTTTCCTTTCCATTATCCACGACTTTTTGATTTTTGACGCCGGAATCAAAAAGGTTGCACGGCACAATCAGTACTTTGCTAACATCGCGGCAAGACAGCGTATCTGTGACAAGGACGGCGGTATCATTTGGAATACGCAGGGCTCCGGCAAATCCCTTATCATGGTTTGGCTTACAAAATGGATCATCGAGAACGTGCCGGACAGCCGCGTCGTCATCATCACTGACCGCGAAGAACTGGATGACCAGATTGAAAGCCTGTTTTTTGATGTGGAAGAAAAGGTTGTGAGGGCGAAAAGCTGTGCTGACCTGAGAACAATACTCGATAAAAACGAGGATTCCATCGTTTGCTCTCTGATACACAAGTACGGCCACAACGCCGGAAAACAGGCGGACATTGACCAGTACCGCAAAGAGCTGCTTGCAAACCTCCCTAAGGGCTATAAGGCAAAAGGAAATATAATTGCATTTATCGATGAATGCCATAGAACAAATTCCGGCAAGCTTCACGACGCAGTACGAACCTTGATGCCGGACGCCGTGCTTATCGGCTTTACTGGCACACCTCTGCTGAAATCCGACAAAAAGACAAGCCTTGCCACATTCGGCACCTACATCCACACATATAAATTCGATGAGGGCGTTGAAGATGGCGTTGTTCTTGATCTTCGCTATGAAGCGAGGGATGTAGATCAAGATTTGAGCAGCAAGGAGAAAGTCGATTTATGGTTTGACAGTAAAACAGCCGGATTGACCGACCGGGCAAAGCTCCAGTTAAAGCAGAGCTGGACATCAATTAATAAGCTGTACAGTTCCAAGCAGCGACTTGAGAAAATCGCGTCCGATATCATCTTTGATATGAGTCTGAAACCCCGCCTGAAAACTGACCGGGGTACTGCCCTGCTCGTTGCTGGAAGTATTTATGAAGCCTGCCGTTACTGGGAAATTTTCAACTCACTTGGATTTACGAAGTGCGCGGTGGTCACTTCCTATGAGCCGAGCACAAAGGCAGAAAGGACTGCAACCTCTGACCTGTCGATGCAAAGCGAGGAAGAATACAAGAATGCAGTCTATGAGCGGATGCTTGGTGGCAAGACGGTCACGGAGTTTGAAACAAACGCCAAGAAGCAGTTTAAGGAAGAACCGGGCAAGTTGAAGCTGTTGATTGTCGTTGACAAGCTGCTCACAGGCTTCGACGCGCCGAGCGCCACCTATATTTATATTGATAAGTCCATGCGCGACCATGACCTCTTTCAGGCTATCTGCCGCGTAAATCGTCCCGACGGTGAGGATAAGGATTACGGCTATATCGTTGACTACATGGATTTATTCCGCAACGTTCAGCTTGCTGTTACCGATTACACCTCCGGCGCTTTTGAGGATTACGACAAGGCAGATATCGAAGGACTCATCAAAAACAACTACGACGAGGCAAAAGCGGAAATGGACGGCGCACGGTCATCGCTGATTGAGCTGTTTGAAAACGTCAGTGCTCCGCAGGCGGATACCGATTTTATCAGCTACTTCTGCGACTCAGGTGAGAATGAAGAGACGGCTGGACGTCGCGACCTGCTGTATGCGCTTACCTCCTCCCTCTCTCGCTCTTTTGCCACCTGTTGCGACAGGCTTGCGTCACATTACGGATATGACGACGCGCAGGTCGACGGCCTGCGTAAAGAGATTTCCGATTATAACCGCGTCAAGGAAATGGTGCGTCTCGCAAGCTGTGACTACATTGATTTGAAGCCATACGAGGCGGATATGCGCTATATTCTGGACACCTACATTCGTGCGAACGATAGCACGGTCGTGAGTGAACTCGGCAATATGTCACTGGTGGAGCTGCTTCTAAGCGGCAAGACTACTACTCCAGCCGACCTTGTAAAGGACTTGCCCGGAGATGATACGGCAAAAGCGGAAACTATCGAGAACAACCTTAAACACGAGATTGTCAAGAAAATGGGCGGCAACTCCGTATACTACGGAAAGCTGTCCGAAATGCTACAAAAAATCATCGACCAGCGAAAAATTGAAGCTCTCAGCTATGATGAGTATCTTCGTCAGGTGGTCGAGCTTGCAGAGGCGATTTTGCACCCGGAATCAAGCATGGATTATCCGGATGACGTCAAAGACAGTGCCGCCAGACGCGCTCTGTACGATTTTTTTGATAAAAATACGGAGCTTGCCGTCGCCATCGACAACGCTATTCGTGCAGCACTTCGCCCGAGCTGGAAGAAGAATTTCCAAAAGCAGCAAAACATCAGAGGTGCCATTTATCAGACACTGATAGATAGCGGCTATGCTGAAGAAGATGCAGCAAATACGTCTGGTAATATTTATGACTTAGTTCAGAAACAGGATGAATACGATGAATGAAACTATGGAAATCAGTGGGCTTCAGATTCAAATCCTCAAGAAGAGAAATCTGAAGAACCTCTATATTCGGGTCAACCCACCGGAAGGCAATGTTACTGTAAGTGCCCCGGCAGGTTACCCCGACGAGGAAATCAAGCTGTTTGTTTTGAGAAAACTGCCGGAAATCACGAAGGTCAGAAACAAAATGATCGTGCAGCCAAGGCAAAGCAAGCGCGAATATGTATCTGGTGAGTCGTGCTACCTATGGGGAAAGCCATATATGTTGCAGGTAGTCCCCGATGGAAAGCGCTATTCGATTGAGAAGACACCGAACAAAATTATTATGACTGTTCCCGATGGCGCAACAACCGAGGGTAAAGAACAGGCTCTCACTGAATGGTACCGTGCTGAATTGAAGCGGGTTTTAGAAACTGTGTTTGAAACCTGTAAGAAGAAAACCGGCATCGACGCGGACGAAGCGAAAATCAAAAAAATGAAAACTCGCTGGGGTACCTGCAACATCGACAGCCGAAGGATATGGATAAACCTTCAGCTTGCAAAGAAACCGCCGGAGTGCCTTGAGTATGTTGTTATCCACGAGCTTGTTCATCTGCTGGAGAAGAACCACACCAACCGTTTTAATGCTCTGGTTGAAGAATACTGCCCTACATGGAAGGAAGCTAAAAAGCTTCTCACAGAGATGCCGTTGGATTATATTGAAGCAGGGGGTGAATTAATAGATGAGGAATAATCTCACCACAAGTGACATCTTTGATGTGAATAGAAAAACTGGTGGATTAATCCTCGGTAAAAACCGACTTGACGATTATGCGTCCAAGTATTTGAGCCGCGTATGCAAAGAAGCACTGACTACACCGATGCCGCTGCCGGTAGAACAAATTCTGGCAGACGAGCATTTGACCGTGAAAGAGGTGTCTCTGTCAAGAAATCTTGATATTTTCGGGTGCTGCCTGTTGCTTGACGGTGAAGTCCAGGTTTACGACAAAGGCACCAGTAACATGAAATCGCAGAACTACCCGGCAGGAACAATCCTTATAGACCCGGATTATGCGGAGAGATACGGTGTAGGCGCAAAAAGAAACACCCTGATACACGAAGCTCTGCATTGGGAAAAGGACAAGCGGTATTTTGAAATCCTACAGATAAAGAACAGAGCTGCTTCTGAAAAACTGTATCCGATTATGTGTCGTCAATCCGAAACCTACTATGAACCATCCGCAGGGAAAAACACCAAAGAAAATGAAGTTCATTGGTTGGAATGGCAGGCACATCGCTTGGCACCGAGGGTGTTGATGCCACACGATATGTTCAAGAAAAAGGCGCTGGAAATAATCGAGCATCCAGAATACAACGATGCATTGCCGCTCTCTTGCGACACGTTAATAGAATGCCTTAGTTCTTTCTTTTTGGTATCCCGGAGTTCGGCAAAGTATCGCCTGATTGAAGTGGGGTTGGAAACAGTCATCGCCAAGTTTGAGGACTATGCAGATGTTTATGCCGAAATACTGGAGCATAAGGATTATCAGCAGTTAAGCCCCATTGAAGCCTTTTCTCTTTCCTCCGAGGATTCCTTGCTAAGTGAATGGATTAGCAGCGGTTCGTTTATCTACGTCGATGGATATTTTGTGCTTGCCAACCCTAAGTTTGTAACCTTCAAAGCTGGAATCCCGCAGCTCACGACCACGGCAAAGAAAAACCTTTCGCGCTGTGTTCTCAACATTCGTGAGCAGCGATTCGCCAACTACACAAATGCGTGCAAAGACTTTGCGGGCTTATGCTATCTCTATAAGACAGATTTAAAAGTACAGGACGTCGATAAAAGAATTTATCTGTTCGATCCGAAACTTCAGACAAACATTAAAGACCTTGATCCCGATGAAGCATACTCTGCGGCATTCAATTCGATACCTGCCTATGATGAGAACGAAGAAAACCAGCTACTGGGAATGCTTGGTATGCCGAATATAACTCTTTGCCAGTGTTTGTGGTTTCTCATGGAGAACCGACATTGGACTGCACCATCCACCTTTACTGAATGCACGGGATTACACGCAAACTATCATGGTAAAATCAGAAACGATACCTACAATAACATGGGGACGGACGTTCTTATGGCAGTGTGTATTGGGTTGAAGCTGCGGTTGTTCCTCATAGAAAGTATTTTTGATAAATCGCAGAATAAGTTAAATCGTTTTCAAGACCCCGATAAAACGTATTATCGGATTCTTGAGCGTTTCCCTGGCGTATCTCTGAACGACTTTAACGGAATGTTAAAAGCTGCAAAGTTGCCCGAATTAGGAACGAAAGAAAAAATTTCATAAAGTCGATAACTCATTGAGTTGGTTTTTCACCGGCTCAACACATAGCAAGCTCTCTTGAACCCCGAAAGGGGTTCTTTTTTTATGTCCAAAATCTGAAAAGTTGTCTATTATTGACGTTTTTCTCACAACTCACTGAGTTGGGATTGTAAAAATGAAATACGCGATAATGTAGTCAGCAGTGAGAAATAATTGCTGACTGCAATCTTCCCCAAAGCAATCGCGAGTGCTTGGATAGCAGCGTTTCCGCTTCCTGACGAGGATTTGCCGGAAGCGACTCCAAAGAAAAACGGTGATTACATGAAAAAAGCTGAGAAAGAAATGTGGAGAATCAATATCGAGAATGCGGCGGCAGCAGTTGCCGAGCAGTACGGAAATGAAACGGTCGAGTCAGTCTTCCGGCGTTACGACGCTCACGGACTGTATGACTTAAGCCCCTGCTACTACTCAGAAGTGTTCAGCGATTTGGAGCAAATCGCAAGCGACAATTAATTCCGTTCGTCCCGGACAGGACGTTAAAAGGTCTGCCTGAGCACCAGCTCACCTCTGTGGCCACGGAGATGCGTTCGTAGCTGGTGCGATGGCGAAAAATCAAATATAGTGCCAGCTACGAACGGCTGGTCACCGATGTGAAGCGGAGAAATCCGTATGAGGTGACCATCTATGATATTTAGCTCTGGCAGTTTTACAGGTTATCTCCGCTTCGGCTTAAACGCCGGAAGGAGAAAACCTAATGCAAACTCAAGAAAACCACCGCAAAATCTATATCCGCAGTACCAAGCAATGGGTGCCTGTAACCGAAGAATGGAGTGGTATGATAAAAGTGCAGTGTTGAAGCGCAAGGGAATGTGATAAA
>ENA-UOOE01002970-UOOE01002970.1-fermentation-metagenome-genome-assembly--contig:-NODE-2970-length-11362-cov-5.564341_pt1 | contig 11362 bp, 10 predicted proteins | sample MGYA00245776_ERZ724021 | MGnify/ENA primary metagenome ERZ724021 (study PRJEB28704, sample SAMN03018321) | fermentation metagenome | biome: anthropogenic terrestrial biome; feature: soil; material...
CATCGACGAGTCCACCGGGACGACCGTTCGCCGGCACGAGTCCCACTTCCAGTTCGACGCCGAGCGCTACCGGGAGTGGGTGGCGGAGCTCGCGGTCTGGCTGGAGGATGATGAGGCGGAGGATGGCTCCTCCCCGCCTTCTGATGGGAGTTGCAACACGGGGGATGCGTGTTGCAAAGAGGAGTGCAAAGATGGTTGCAAAGAGATCGCGGAGAGTAAAAACGAGCAGAAAGGAGAGGATGGGGGGAACGGGAGCGATCCGGCAGAGATGAATCAGGATGATCAGAGGTCGTTTGCAACAAGTTCCGGATCACACAGTTCACCCGATCCTGCTCCATTGGAAGAGCACCATGATCGCATGCACGGCCGGAGTGTGCCGTGTGGTTCTCGAACTGTTGCAAACGAAACGATCGCAAACGTCGATTCGTCGCCGAATCGAAAACATCTCGGCACAGCAGCGAGTTTGAGCGCGAAGAGTGTTTGCAACACTGTTTGCACACCCCTTTGCAACACGGTTGCAGCTGCTGCAAAAGGTGTCCGGCCGCTCTCCGGGGTGTTGGATCCTAAGGCGTTTGCCCGGGTGCGGGTCGAGATCGGCCGGTGCGATATCTGCAGTGCCGCGAAAGCGGTCTACCGTTCCTCCGAAGCGCAAACGAATGTCTGCGAGGGGTGCTATTCTCGGCTTGTGCGGGAGTGGAACGCGAGAGAGGGAGTGCGGTGAACGACGGGCAGAAAGGCTTATTAAACGTCCTCGTACAGTCTTCGGGCTGCCTCCAACGTGATCGGTTCCCACTCGCGATCCAGGGTGATGTCATCCCAGGCAAATCCTCCGGCACGGAGCAGGTTCCGGATATCGATGCCGATCCCAAAGTGACGCATGGTCAGCCAACAGGGGTCTTTCGACATCTCGTGGTAAACTTGCAGCAGGATCTCTCTGGGAAGGGTTTCGATAAGATGTTGAATCGCCTTCTCGCGCTCTTCTTCACTGATCAAGAGGCGCATTATCTCTCCTTGAAGAGACGTACTTCATCAAAACCCATATCTGTACCGCGAACCACAACACTGCCCCGATGAAGAGCAAGTAATAGCCTAACGGGAAAATGAACGAATCCGCCAAGTATGGGAATGCGTAGGTCCACTGTGGGTTTGCGATATACACTAGCATGGCTGCGATGAAAAACCGAAATATCCATTCGGTGGGGTAAAGGAGGTCTCTAACGGTTTCCAGGGGGTTCATGTGATGCTCTATGCCGCTCAAATTTAAAAAGACGTGGGTTTTGATGGGTAAATTCCCACAAAGATTATTACCGCATTTTGTTTATTGTTTGATCCGGAGCGAGAAAATCTCGTCGCCGAGTTTTGCCGGCGCGGCGAATATCCGCGAGGAGTCCTCATACATCTCAGATGTTACCTCGAACACTCCAGTGATCGCTGGAGGGAAGACTTCCTTATCGACTACTCTCTGCCCCACATAGACCAGAACCGTATCGCCAGGTCGTACCCGGCTGATAGCGTTGATATTGCGCTTTGGCACTCCCCAGACATGCCTCTTAATCACAATGTCCGAGTTCTCCTGGTTGGAGATAGCAAGCCAGCGTGTCATATACCATCATCGGAACAATGGGACGTAAAATTTGTGAGTATACATCTGGGGGTCCTGCGATGCACTGATCCGACTTCTACTGAGATCATCAAAAGCATAAACAAAAAAATAATTATTTAAATAATAAACAATATCTATTTATACTTACAATATAATCACCATATATGGAAGTTAGGTATTCAATCCCGGCGTGGGTTCAAGATGGATACACATCACTCTGGAACCAATTCGGGACGAATGAATTTCGCCTCCAGGAAGCAGTAACTTTCGTGACCGAAGAGCAGAAGGAGAGCACCGTGAAAGTGCCCATGCTGCTCTCACAGCTTCGGAAGGCCGGGTGGCTTACGGTCCGGTCAGACAAGGATGATGCCCGGAGGAAGATCTACCGGCTTGTAGGGAAAGACGATCTGCTTTCCACCGCGTTTTCAGTTGAGAAGGACGAACTTACTCGTGGAGATCTTGAGCGAATTCTAAAACGAGCTGCTGACATCATCCGTACTCGTGTCGATTACAAATTCATCCTCCTGCCGCTCTTCCTCAAGCGCATCAGCGACAAGTGGGAGGATGAGGCCAGACTCGCATACAACGATGCACTCAACGACGGTTACACCGAAGAGGAAGCCCGCGACGAGGCAAAGCGAGCGATGTACCATGATTTCGACCTGCCGGAAGAATACCTCTGGGAAAATATCCGGAAAGATACCAATAAACTGCCTGAGACTTTTTCAAAGGCGCTCAAAGAGATATCAACACGAAATCCCGAATTGAAGGATGTACTCGATACGGTGGACTTCATCCAGTTCACTCAGAGCAGAGAGAACGCAGAGATCCTTCGCCAGCTCGTCGAGCTCTTTAGCGAACGGAAACTCAACCATGTTCCCGCCGACATCCTCGGGGATGCATATGAGTGGATTCTCCAGTACTTCGCTCCGCAGAAGGCAAAGGAGGGCGAAGTGTACACGCCCCGTGAGGTCATCCAACTGCTCATCGAGATCCTCGACCCACAGCCCGGCGAGAGCGTCTACGACCCCGCAAGTGCGTCGAACGGAATGTTGATTGTCGCTCATAAGCATGTCGTCGAAAATTTTGGTGAGGAGGAGGCGGAGCAGCTCTTTCTCTATGGACAGGAAGCTAATCCCCAGACCCTGGCCTTCGGCCGGATGAATATGTATATTCACGACATCCGGAACGTGCACCTCGCCGGCGGGGATACACTCCTCTACCCGAAATTCAAAGACGAGAGCGGCGAAGGAATCAGGCAATTTGATGTCGTCGCGGCCAATCCCCCCTGGAATCAGGATGGATATGAGGAATTGACGCTCAAAAAGGGTGAATTCTGGAGAACTCGTTTTTCCGATGGTTTCACCAACAAACAGAGTGCAGACTGGGCGTGGATCCAGCACATGCTCGCATCTGCCAAAGACGACAGCGGTCGCGTTGGCGTGGTGATCGACAATGGTTGCCTCTTCCGGGGCGGGAAGGAGAAGGCGATCCGGCAGAAGATCCTCGATAATGACCTCCTTGATTGTGTGATCCTGCTCCCTGAGAAACTCTTCTACAACACCGGCGCACCTGGGGCCATTCTGATCTTCCGTAAGCAGAAGTCCGAAGAACGAAAGGGAAAGGTGCTCTTCATCAACGCTTCCGAGCAGTTCGGCAAACATCCCCACGTTCGGAAACTGAACATCCTGGCGCCGGAGAATATCACTGCAATTGCAGAAGCCTATAGGAAATTTTCTGATGAGGAGGGCTTTGCGCAGATTGTCCCTATCAATGACATCAAAAAGAACGACTGGAATCTGAATGTCACGCTCTATGTCTATTCAGAGGAGGAGATTGAAGAAATTGATCTGGCAGCAAGTTGGGATGAGATCTTAAGGATTGAGGAGGAATTGCGACGGGTAGACGAGGAAATTGCAGTTTACTTAAATGAGCTAAAGGTTGGAGGGCTAGAATAGATGGCGAGTCTAGCGAAAAAACCTGTTGAATGGGAGAGAAAACCCATCATCAAACTGTTCGAGGTAAAAACAGGCACGACGCCCTCAACAAAGAATCCAGAGTATTGGAACGGCGGGGCGGTTCTTTGGTATACACCCGCTGATCTTAGTAAGGTAAATGAACGTGTGTATGTGGGATTCAGCGAGAGAAGGGTGACGGAAAGAGCTCTGCAGGACAGAAACTTAAATGTAGTCCCGAAGAATTCAATAATACTCGCTACACGTGCGCCTGTGGGAACGCTTGGACTGACAACAACCGAAGCCACCTTTAACCAAGGGTGCAAAGGGTTAGTGCCACGAGATTCAACGCAGACCGAGCCACTGTTCTACTACTACTATTTAACAATGGAAAGGCGTGCACTTGAAAATCAGAGTAGTGGTAGTACGTTCAAAGAATTGCCGAAGCCGAGGTTAGAAGCATTTCTCGTACCTGCTCCTGCATACAAAGAGCAGCACAAGATCGCATCGATACTCTACACTCTAGACCGCGCGATCCAAAAATCCAAGGTCGCCACTGAAGAGACCGAGCGCCTGAAGCAGGGGATGATGCGGAAACTGCTGACGAAGGGTATCGGACATGCAGAGTTCAAGAATGAAATATTTGGGAGGATCCCAAAGGTATGGACTACAGACTGTTTAGGGAACTGCTCAGAACGACCAGAGTATGGCCTTACCGCAAGTGCCAACGAGAGATCTGTGGGTCCAAAATTTCTAAGAATCACAGATATTACAGATACCGGTGTGAACTGGTCAGAAGTGCCATTTTGTATTTGTTCTAGCGAAGAGGAAGAAAAGTACGCACTTAAGAAAGGGGACCTTGTTTTTGCCCGGATAGGAGCGACAACTGGAAAAAGTTATTTCATAAGCGAAACCCGTCGTGCAGTATTTGCATCGTACTTAATTCGTATCCGTTGTAAAGACATAATACTACCTGAATACCTGGGATATTTTACCCAATCTCATCACTATTGGGAATATATTAACAAAACAAAAACAGGTCAATTGAAAGGGGGCATAAATATCCCTATAATCCGCTCGCTCCCCGTACTCATTCCACCAATAGCCGAACAAAAACAAATTGTCGTAATTCTCTCCACCGTCGACCGCAAGCTCGACCTCCAGCGCCAGCGAACGGCTGCCCTCGAACGACTCAAGCAGGGACTGATGAACGATCTGCTCACCGGCAAACGCCGGGTGGTGGCATGAGTTCGAGTATCGGAGGTATGAGGGAGGCATGCGCCCCCTTTTTCCAGGACCCTGACCGAGTGAAATTCAGGAATCTTCTGAAAGACAACCTTGGAGAATTTAATCACATCGATTTCAAAGAGGCTTGGATTGAGACTCCAAAACTGGCAAGAATCATCATAGCAATGGCAAACAGCGGAGGTGGTGGCATTGTTTTTGGAATACAGGAACTTGCAGATAAATCTTACATTCCCAAAGGCCTTGAAGAGTTAGAGGATAAAACCCCTGTGATGCAAAAGTTGGGCAAATACTTGCCCGAAGGGCTCAAATACGACATTCTTGACTTTGCTTATACCGAATCAGAATATGCAGCCCTAAATGGGAAGAAGTTCCAGGTCATTCTTGTGCACGACTCTCCAAGAGACATCCCGTTTCTTCCAGCGAGCGATGGAGAGGGGATCACCAAGACCCGCATATACGTCCGGGGCAATACAAACGCAGATGAGGCCACCCACGAGCAAATTCAGGAGATTATCACAAGAAGACTGAGTGCGACCCTCTCAACCGCATCAGAGGAAACCTTCAAAAACGACCTATTTCAACTCAAGGCGTTGTACGAGCAAATTTCTCCGTACCACAATAAATTTGCATTCAATTTTACTTTAGGTGCGGCGCTCGGCAGTTTATACAGATCAGTGCCCAATCCCGAATATCCAGAAGAATCGTTTGATAAATTCATACATAGGATGATTGTGCTCAAAAAAACGATTATTGAAAACGCTGTCATGAACAACGACCAAAGAGGCCGGTGAAATAAATCAGGTAGTTATGAGATGGGAAAGAGAAAGGGATGGAGCAATCCGGCATTCAAAAGACAGAACCAGTCTCTCGCAGCGGATACGCTTGAAATTGCCCGCCAGGACTTAGAGGCCGCGAGGTTGTTGTATGACGCCCAGTTATACCCACAGGCGGTGTATTTCCTCCAGCAGAGTGTAGAAAAAGGCTGGAAGTCTTTTGGATTCCAGCACGGCATTATCGACGAGCAGGAGGCACTGAACCCTATCAGCCATACTCCCAGTGAAGTGAGCCATAAAAGCTGTGTGCTCCTCCAAAAGATCGTAAACTCCCATCTCAGCAACTTCCGGAAATATAAACTGGTCCTTGGTCAGGATTTAGGGACTGTAAATGATGACCTTACATATCTCGGCGATCTCGAAACGCAGACGATCAGGGTGATTGGTGAGCTAGAAAAAGTAAGAAACGACCCTTACCGTTATAAGTCAATCCCACAGGAACAATTCGACGAAATCGTGGCACGATGTCATGGTTATGAACGCGGTCTTGGGATTGTCAACGATCTCCTCAAGGATCGGATGTTTTCAGATGAAATGTATGCCGAGATCAAGTGGGGTGCGGAGAGAACACTTCGGAGGATATTACGGGGCATTCCGTTTAAACGGAGATTGCTCCGACGCGGTGTCAACCGGTTCCAGAGGGAAGACCTCGAAAACCTCATCAAAGTTACCCTAAATGGAATGGTGATCTTCGAGCCCCTGCTCTATTTGGCAATCATCACGCAACCTCACGAAAGCCTCACTCGATATGCCTCTTCAAAGGAGAATGGGTACTCTCCCATTCGTGCCTATACACAGGATAACTACCTCATCCAGAGATTTGAGGACCTGCAGACGATATGTGCGTCAGCCCTAGAGCATCTTGCGAGCCTATATCAGATGATGCCTGAAAAATGGCCTTCGAATCCTGTAAGTGGAGGCATGCGATGAAGGAAATTGTCCCCCTCCTGACACCGGAGACCCATGAACGCATGCTTTTCATGGCGGCTGCAGACCTCGATGCGTCAATGCTGCTCTACAAGCGCCGCTGCTACCCGCAGGCGGTCTTCCTCCTGCAGCAGGCGGTGGAGAAAGCGACGAAATCCTTCGGAATGTACTTTATTGGCATCACCGAGGAGGAAGTACGATCGGGGAAGATGATTGGGCACAGGAGCATCCGAGTCTTTGAACATTCCTGTACGCGGATCAGTGACAATATCGCAGAAGTAAACAATGCAGTGGAAGCGGATCCGGAGATGCGGCTGCTCGCACCCTTCATCACACCAGGCCTTTCCCAGATGGAAGCCAAAATCCGCGAGATTGCGCTTGGCTTTCACCGAGCCGCTGATGAACTTGACGCAAATCGTGACCTCCACCTCGATGACCTGAAAGAGAGAATTCGAATGGTCGAAGAGTTGGAGATCGGGCTTCAGAAGGCAGAGAAGGAACTGGCAGGTAAGGAACCACAGGAGGTTACTTTCACCTCTGAGGAGGTCACGTCCCTGAGAAACGATGTCCACACGCTCCTCGATCCGCTCTATGCGGGTATGCCCGATCACCGACAAGAGGCTGAGCGAAACATCGAGGGACTAGTCGATCATCTCAACGACTGTGACTACCTCCAGAGAGGGCTCGGTATGGCATGCGACTTCATCGGGGCCGCATCTGGATTCATCTGCCTCTCTATTATCATGCAACCGCACGCCGTTAGTGCCCGGTATCCCAGCGGCGACTTTGACCCGCTCGAATTCTACACCCGGAATAGGGGCCTTGTAAGGGTTCTACCAGCGCTCTATCGCATCGCTTACCGATCAATGGACAGATTGTACAACCTCTGTGGGATATATGTCTAGAGGTGAGGAAAAATGAGACAGTTAGAGTACAAACTCGTTGAGAAGCCGCTGATTGACGCACTCCAAGAGAGCGGCTGGAAATATGTCACTAGTGACAACCTTGAACGGGATTCCTTCAAGGAATCCCTTCTTACCAATTTGGTCGCCCGAAAGATCAGGGAGATCAACAAGGACGTTGAACTCACTGATACCGAAGTCTGGGAAGTTATCCGAGAACTACAACTTCGGAGCACCGGGCCCGAAGACCAGAAGAAGATACTCCAGTATTACCAGCATGGTGTTCCCATCCGGATCGAGCGACTTCGAGAGGTTCATTACGTTCAACTCATTGACTACGAAAAACTCGAACGCAACGACCTCATCGTAAGTAATCAGGTGCTACATGAGTGGAGTAGCGAGCCAGGAGAAAAGCCGAAACGGAATGACATCATTCTCTACGTTAACGGCATTCCCATCGTCAACATCGAATGTAAAAACCCCGCCAGCTTGACGGAGGACTGGACTGATGCCTACACCCAGATCAAGGATTACGAGCAGACCATTCCAGAACTCTATAAATACGTCCAGATTGGCGTTGCAGCCGAGGATGTCTTCAAATTCTTCCCTATCGTTCCGTGGCTCGAAGATGTGAGGATCGACGAGTGGAAACTTGAGCAGACAGACTACGAAGCCATCGACGCCATTGTGGCCATGCTCACACCAGCAGCGCTCCTCGACATCCTCCAGAACTTCATCTTTATGCGGAGAGAAGGGGGCGAACAGACAAAGGTACTCCCCCGATACATCCAATACAGGGCAGCCAACAAGATGGTTCAACGGGTTCTTGACAACCTGGATGCCAAAACAGAGAAGAACAAGGGTCTCATCTGGCATTGGCAGAGCGCTGGAAAAACGCTCACCATGATCTTCGCTGCCAATAAACTCTATCACCTCCGGCAGTTGCAGAACCCCTCAATCTTCTTCATCGTTGATCGGCTTGACCTGGAAGATCAACTTTATATCGAATATGCGGGTCTGCATATCCCTCAACCGGAGATCATCCAGACAATCCCTGAACTTCGTCGTGTACTGCTCCATGATGAAGGCCGGGGAAAACGCGGGATCATGATTACCCTCATTCACAAATTCAGACCTGAAGAACTTCGTGCACTGCAGGAGGAACTCGCCGCGACTGAGGGTAGCATCGCCCGGCGTAAGAACGTCGTGGTCTTCATCGACGAAGGACATCGTTCTCAGTATGGGGTCATGGCTGCACAAATGAAGGAGATCTTCAAGAACGCGTTCTTCTTCGCTCTTACCGGCACCCCGGTCAAGAAGACGCCTACGCGGAACACGTTCAAGGAATTCGGGTATCCCGACGATGAAGATTATTATCTCGATCGCTACTTCATCCGTGACGCAATAGACGATGGCTACGCGGTTAAAATCGCGTACCAGCCACGCCTTGAGAAGGAGGGCGCCCATCTAAATAAAGAGATGCTCCAGATTTTCCTAGAGACTGAGTTGGAGGAGATTCCTGAGGAGGGCCGCGAGGACGTTGAAGAGGGGATCAAACGTCGCCTCAACCGAATTAATCTGTTCCTCGAAAACCCAAGCAGAGTGGAGAAAGTAGCCCGAGATATTGCAGAAGACTTCCGTAATAATGTTGATGGGAAATTCAAAGCGATGGTGGTTGCAGCGAGCCGAAAGGCATGCGTGCTTTACAAACGGGCCTTGGACAAGCTTCTTCCTCCTGAATACTCTGAGATCGTAATGACCCACTCGGACAACGACGAGGCAGTCATCAAAGGATACACTTCCGAACTCACGAAAAGATACGGCACAAAGGATACCGATGCCATCAACAAGAGCATTCGTGAAAAATTCAGAGAGGAAGAACTGCCGAAGATCCTTATCGTTACAAGCAAACTCCTCACCGGCTTCGACGCCAAAATTCTACAGACAATGTACCTTGATAAACCGCTCAAGGAACACCGTTTGCTTCAAGCAATCGCCCGAACCAACCGCCCTTATGGGGACGTCAAAGAAGCGGGTTTAATCCTCGATTACGTGGGGATCTTCAAGGAAATCACGAAGGCACTTGAGCAGTACCACGAAAAGGATCTTCAGGGCGCTCTCTTCAGCATGGATGATATCAAGGCCGAGTTCCGTGGTCTGATAGTGCAACTGCTGGAAATCTTTGAGGATGTCCACGTTCGGAACTACGAAAAGGGGACGTTCCTGAAAGCCATCGAAATTCTCACGAGTGATGAGTTAATAGGAGAACAGGAGGTAGGAGAGTACTTCCTAGAAACCTATCGACACATGCGGAGAATCTTTGAACTTCTCGGATCTGACGCCATCACTTTGGAATGGTTTGAGGACTATAAGTGGCTCTCTGCAATTTACGTCTACTACTTTAGAAAGGTGCTCCGAAGCCAGCCAAACTACGCTCGGGACGTCGAGAAATACTTCTCGAAAACGGTAAAATACGTCCACAAAACAATGGAATTCGAAGAAATCGACCAGAGCTTACCGGTGCTCGAGTTGGACTCCAACTATATCCAGCGTCTTGAAGAGCGGGTTGCGAGCCAGGAAGAAAAGGCTGCAAACGTTGTTTTCACCCTTAATCGGTTCCGGCTGACCGATAAGTACCTGTCACCTGCCAACGAAACCCTTCTGGATCGTGTAGAGGGGCTCATCAAGAAGTGGAGAGAGAAATCAAAAGATTATGAGGCAATCTACCAGGAAGGTGCCGCTATCATTCAGGAGATGCAACGTTTGGACGAGCGGCAAGTACGGACCGGCCTTTCGGACCTTGATTACTCGTTTCTGCTCAATATAGAAAGTACCTGGGGGTCAAACGAACACGTTATTGAGGATGTCAAGCAGCTCGGCGAGCAACTCGAAGGTGATATGTTCCCTGGCTGGGCTTCACAACCGACAGCAAAGAAGAACATCGAGCAGAAAGTTCGGAAATTCGTCCGCCGTTATGGAAAGGAGCATGGGAAGAGCATTGATGAAATCGACGAGCTTTATATTAAACTCCTCGAGAGTGTGAAGGCCTATGCCGAGTCTAGCTGAGCCTTCTCCCAGATATGAGGTGGTGTACCGAAAAATACGGTACCCACGCCTCGAATTTAAAACAGGAACATTACTTCTCATCCTACCAGAAGGTGCCAGTGAAGAAGAACTGCTCACTAAATATGCCTCTTGGATCGAAGAGAAGTCTGCAATAATCGAAGAGGCGCTGCAGAAATCACAGGACAAGGAACTCTATAGTCGTTCGGACGTGGGGTTCAAGAGTCTGATATATAATCTCATCAATGACTATTCTGATGATCTCGGTAAAAAACCAGCGCACGTGTTCTTCAGAAGAATGAATTCAAAGTGGGCGAGTTGTAGTAAGAATGGAAACATTACGGTGAACCTCATTCTCAAATATCTTCCTGACCAAGCAATTGCATACGTGTTGTACCATGAAATGGTGCACCTCTCTGAAAGACGGCATAATGCCATTTTTTGGAAAAAAATCTCTGAAAAATACCCCAATTGGGAGGACATCGAGAAGGATCTTTTTATCTATTGGTTTGTAGTCCAAAGATTAGTGACAGGAGAATAATCAATTCCAGAAAGGATCCCACTATATGTCTGCGACCTCCTCGATCACGATAAAGGACCCTCAACCGGCAGACCACACTCCCTCTGGTCGTGGCGTCTGCCTGCTCTCTTCTTCCTGTCCGGGATCTCCGACGACCATGACCGGCTCGACCCTCGCCGGCCATCGTCTGCTAAAAGTGCTCGTCGCGCCGTGCTGCGGCACCGCGCTCCTCGCACGGAGGGGTGGTCTTGTGCCACCCCTCAACCGAGACCCCCACCACCCGGCGCCCCGCGCCTCCCCCCGCCCCCCCC
>ENA-UOOE01002972-UOOE01002972.1-fermentation-metagenome-genome-assembly--contig:-NODE-2972-length-11361-cov-4.571290_pt1 | contig 11361 bp, 14 predicted proteins | sample MGYA00245776_ERZ724021 | MGnify/ENA primary metagenome ERZ724021 (study PRJEB28704, sample SAMN03018321) | fermentation metagenome | biome: anthropogenic terrestrial biome; feature: soil; material...
ATGCAGAAAAGGCTCGGACCTGTACCGCCGCAACTCTGCCTCATATTGTGTAAGGACCGTCTCTTTTTGCCTAAAATCCTCGCGCAGCGTGGTGTTCTCCTCTTTCAGGGTCTCAAGCTCCTTCATAACCTTCTGGCGGGGTATACCGCTTTCCTCTTCGGCAAGGCGCTCCTCGATGATTGCCGCGCACCAGGTCGATAGAGGAGTATTTGCCCTTTCTGCCAGGGCTTGCCACTCATCTTTTTGGGCTTTGGACTTACAATAGAGCCAAATATATCGCGATCTGTCCGGTTTTACCACATGCTCACCTGATATGGATAAGGCTCTGACGGTATATAAGTGTTACCTGTAAAAATCGGTTGAATTCCGGGTTTGGGCATATAAAATTCTTAAAAGATATCGATGGCATCATATAACTCTCTATGTTTTCAATATTCATAAAAACATTTTTAATGAAGCATCATCATAATCACTTTTAGGTGAATGACTATTCATTATTCAGATGAGTAAATGGAAAGATTTAGGAAAACGGATTATGAGCATAAAGGTCGATGGCAGATTACTTCAGAATGGTCATTTACGCCTTATTAGTCTGATTTCCTATCACTGATTCCTTCCTCTCCTCCTGATTAATCATATATCTCAGCCCCATAAGCGTTACTAGATCGACGAAAAGGTCAAAGAGTTCATAGAGCTGGATGTCAAAGAAGTCGAAGACGTGGACGAAGAAAATATAGATCAGCATCGAGTTCTCGAAAAGATGGTAAGCTTTGAGCCTGTCTTTTCGTATGGTTAGAATCCCTGCCACAGAGAAGCTGCCTGCTAGGGCTGTGAAGCCCAGACGGAGCCAGTCGGCCAGGGGCAGGGACGGCAGAGTTAGGCCCAGGATGGTGAAGGGAAGGATTAAGGCCAGGATCATGAGGATCAGGATATAGACTATCTTCTTCATGGTCGATGTCCCCGAGACAATGGCCCTGTATACTCCCAGGGAGGCTAGGGCGAAGATTGCCCAGAATACGGCATTTTGTATGCCTATGGTGAGGTAGATCACTTCTATCAGGGAGATCAGGGCATTTAGGAGGAAGAAGGCTATCAGGAACTGGATAAACCACCTCCTCCCGATCATCCAGCTATAGAGGCTCTTGGCTCTGGTCTTGGCAGCGGCGTAGACTTTGGGCTCAGGACTTAGAAGAGGAGGCAGATCAGGTATCTCATCAAGGCATCCTGTGGTCTCATTTGAGTCCTTTAGGCATGCCTTTTGGGCTGCACTCCTCTTCAGTATGCTTCTGGCCATCTGTATACCATAAGCCTCATCGCCCTTGAGGACCGCCTCCTTGGATATCTCCAGGATATTAACCTGTCTCTCTTTCTCTGTAAGATAGCTTCTGCTGCTTATCTTCTTAATGAGGACAAAAAGGAGGACGAAGGCGATGTAGATCAGCCCGATGGTTGGTTGGAAGAAGTAATTGTTGTCGATGGTGATGAACTTCCCCAGCTCGTCTATGAAGGCGCCAAAACCAAAGCCTCCCAGGACTGCAGCTAGACTCTTTGAGTAGCTGCCCAGAAAGGTCAGGAGGATCAGTATGGAGATCAGCATGGCGAGACCTCCAATCAATACGTGAGCTATATGGAGACCACCGCCGCTTACTTGGGGGTAACCTGTAGCTCCCAGAAAGAACCTTATGGTCAGGACGGTGGTCACGGCCGTGACTATAAATATCTCCAGGATGCTGCCCGCATACATGTTGCGGGCGAGCTTTCCCTCCCACGGGCTCTTGATCATCTCTCTTTCCTCTAGAAAATCCCTGCCTTAACCTCGGATGACATGTGGTTTTCCTCAACTGCAGTTGGATTGTGCTTCAACAGCGCACTTAGGACAAAGGATACTTTGGCTTCTCCTAGATTTGTCTCCAACCCTGCTGTAATCTTTTTCAGATAAACACTTTTCCAGGGAAAGGGTACAACCCTGTCCCTTTATGATAGCAATATGTAAATAGCTCATGTCCAAATCCATATCCGGGGATTTCTTCTTGGAGACTTTTCCATAGCTTCGCAAGCCGTATAGTAGCATCTATGCTCCCGTTACAGCCGTCGACCGCTATCAATCTCGATTCTAACCATTTTTTAGGCTTTGGGCATCGTTTTTTGACCATAAATCCACTTCAGTATGTCAAGAAGTTGAGATCAAACATCCAGAGTCATCTGATTCGCACTAATTTACATTTGAGCTGCAGATTCATGGCGATGAGGGCAATTCTGCCGAATATGGGCTTGCCATTTCTAATTCCTGCCAGCGAAAATCCGCTCTCTTTTTCATGCCTCTTCGCTATAATTAGAGTGAAGTCTCTGATGGATCAAGCTAATTATATTTAATCATCAATCATAAAGCTCAAATAGGAATTGATAGGATGATTATCATCAGTTAGGAGGGAATTGAACTGAAGAGAATGCTGATTTTGGCTGCATTAGTGGTTATGTTAATTGGCATGGCTGGAGCTGCCAACTACATGTACGAAAAGGCATCAGTCAAGGGTGTCGGTTACAAAAATGTAGAGATGATCATCTCCACGCAGACAGGTTTTAACGGTGACAAACTTGTCGAGAAGGAGTCTGGCTCTGGCAATGTGATCGCCGAGAGAACAGAGCTTGAAGCTGAGAGACAGCTCAATAGACAGTCCTTCCCCTTATATTGGGATATGTGGATAGACGAGCCGATTTGTGATTATCCAACGGGTTTTGTTCCAATGGACTACATCAACTTCACCAAGGAGGCTGAGTTCGAGTACATGCCCGTCTCTTACCAGACTGGCACTTACGACCAAAAATGGATTGAGAAGCTGTGCGTGCAGAACTACAGAATCGGCGCTGTGCTGACTGAGATGTATACTCATGCCGAGCATCTGCAAAAGACCACAGAGGTCAAGACAAGGTCATACGGCTTTTGTCCTTATTGCTTGACTGATGCAGACCATGAAGGCTATACGCTGGATAAGGATTGTTGCACCGGAGTTCTTGAAGCAAACCTCAACAGCAACGTCATCGGCGTTGCTCATATCGGCTGGATCTCCAGGGATCCTGAGCCAAACAAGCTGCTCAAGGGCCGCCATGCTGAGTACGGCAGATCGGTCGAGGATTTGACTGGCGTCTTTGCCATTCAGAAGTTCATACAGCTCTGGGGTAATTCCACCTGCGGCGCAATCAGCGTTGATTGGCTGCCCTGCGTGTAATCGCAGCCAATACCCATCTACTTTTTTCAACTTGGTCTGCAATATTGCAGGATGTGCTGCAACGGCAAGAACCTCTGTGCATTCTCATGATTTCTTTGGGGTGGAAATGATCTTTTCAGCTTGAAGCGAAAGGTTTTTATATCGGCAATTGACGTATAGTATATTGGCGAAAGTCGATGGCTATTTTTCCCTCCTACATCCAATTGACTTTTGCCTCCCTCCTTCTTATCCATATTTCATTTTGTAAGGGATTTCTCCACAGTTGCGAGTTTATCCAGCATTATAACTGAGTCGGATAGTAGTCCAGTGCCAACAAAAGAAGGCCGGGTTTTGGGAATTAAGACATCTTCCGGCGATATGGGCGAAGGCATGATAGAGGAGATGTAGGCAACGACAATGTCATATTTGGTTTCATGAAGAACAAGAGCTGGCCTACGCTTAATCGAACTTAAATCTGTAAAAGGGAATGGGATTACAACGATCTTTCCTCTCATCAATAGATGTCAGGCTCATTATCTACATATTTAGATAGCGCCTGCTGCGAGAGCCTCATAAGTCCTCTGGTGATTTCTCTCTCACCGCCAGATTCCTCCAGGTCGTAAGGGAGATCTTGGGTTATGATCCGGCGCTCTAGAACCTCGCACATAGATATTACCTGGTAATTCTTGCTATTTAAATCTTGATGGCCAGGGCCGCGGCTTTCATAGCCCAGGCTTTCTGCTTCGCGGTCTCTTCATCCACCTTCTCAGATGACCTTGATTTCAGACAGTCTGTGCCGGATGGCGTCTCTGACAAAATCGGACTCGTCAAGGTACAATCCCGCCTCGATCAGCTCCCGGATCTGCGCTGCCTGCTCAGGCGCAATCCTTGCACCTATTGACACTGACGCAGGCTGAGGAATTCCTTTCTTCGAAGCGCCCATATGTTAATTATGGTGAACTTTGGTTAAAATGGATAACTTTCGGGTCTTATACGAAACTCAGAATTCAACCGCAAACTACAAGTATATATAACGATTATATAGATAGTTTGCCGCTTCATGCAAAGGGTGGCGGGTGTGTCGTGGGCTTAACGTATTCCGATAATGCTCTGTTTGGCAAGGATGATTCAAGCGCTGTCCCCATGGGGGGCAGTTTGCGGTCGCATACAGATCGGATCGCTTTCCTTGTTCCAGGAGATGCATGTCGTCGTGGCACTGCATTCGGCTACGAGCCTGGGAGATGAAACTTCGGCAGCAAAAAAAAGTTGCGCACTGTAACTGGTGCAGTAATCTGCCGAAAGCATCTCGCGCTAATACACGACCGGGACATGTTGCGGCACAAAGGCCAAAGGCGAGAGGCGAGCATTAGGCCCAGTGAGTTCGGGTTCCTGCAATTTGGACGCTGTGGCAAAATTCCAGTGCTAATGGAGCCTCGAGCCCGGCTTAAATATCGTCGAGCTTCGGGCAGGGTCAGGCCATCACTTCGGTGATCGGCTCCTCCGACAAGGGCGCTGTGGATTTCGGCGCTGGCCCGCCTGGGACTTGAGATCTCATTCTCTTGATGATCTCTTTGGGGTGGAATTGATCGTTTCAGCACTGAAGCGAAAGCCTTTTATCTCGGCAATTGACGTATAGTATATTGGCGAAAGTCGATGGCTATTTTTCCCTCCTACATCCAATTGACTTTTGCCTCCCTCCTTCTTATCCATATTTCAGGAGTTATGGGGCATAATGGCTGGCCAGGTCTGCGGCACCATTTATGGTATCTGGGTTCAGAATCGATTTTGTAAAAGGGAATGGAACTACAACGATCTTTCCTCTCATCAATAGATGTCAGGCTCATTATCTACATATTTAGATAGCGCCTGCTGCGAGAGCCTCATAAGTCCTCTGGTGATCTCTCTCTCACCGCCAGATTCCTCCAGGTCGTAAGTGAGATCTTGGGTTATGATCCGGCGCTCTAGAACCTCGCACATCGATATTACCTGGTAATTCTTGCTATTAAAATCTTGGTAGCCAGGTGTTAGTTGTTCCTGAAATCAACAACGCGTATTGGGGAGACTACCAAGAAGGACCATAGGCCGAAAGGGATATATCCGTTTCAGTTAGGATTATCTATTCATGGCAGAGGCAAAGAACCAAGAAGTCAACCAAGAAGTTATCCAGGATGCAAACGAGGCCGCCTTGCAGGAGTTTGAAGCGGGCCTTGCCCGAAGCATCAGTCAATACAAAGCTGGTTTAGTTAAGACCTTCAAGACCAAAGAGGATTTCTTAGACCACCTGAAGAACCTTGAGTAAGCCTCATGGAATACGACTCCACACCCGAGTTTGATGAGCAATTTTCGAAGCTCATCAGGAAGAACAGGGCGCTGGAGGTGCGACTTCTCAAAAAGATAAGGCAAATCCTTGATAATCCATCGATCGGCACCCCAAAGCTTCACCAGCTTAGACACGCTCGCGGCTCCCACGTGGATCCATATGTAATCGTCTATGCAGTCAAAGGCGACATGATCACATTTTTATATGTAGATCATCATGATTTTGTTTATCAGAAGGCATCGGAAATCATGGCAAGATGGGAAATGGAAATCGGAGATTAAATAATAATGTTTTAGATGCACGCCGAATACAATGATATTCTTAGCGCCCTATCCCTCAGGTCTCTGTTCTTCTTGGTCAGACGCTTGAAGTTCCGATCAATGCGGGCGATAAACGCTGAATGTACGCCATCGAAGTCTTATGTTTCTCTAGATGATCTATAAACTCATCTGCATTGCGAAATCTCTTTCCTAAACCTGCTCTGATCTCAGACTCTCCTTCCGGGGTTCCGGCCACTATTCTTGCATTCTCTTTTGGTGGTACCGCCTTCTTTTCAGACATCCCGGCAACTATTGTATTCATTCTATAATTCCTCCTCAAAATAGTCTGCATCCAGCCTTTTAATCTCATAGCTCACGTCAATTGTCACACCGATTCCATAATCTATCATGAGCTCGGCAAGCTTCTCCCCGTCGATCAGCACGATCTTCTTCTCGATCCTGGTGACGTAATCCAGTGCATCCGGGCTGAATTGGGATGTGGTGATAAGCACACCTTTTCTGGCTCTATGTCCCTCCAGGCTCCCGGCAAAGGCCTGCACCACCTGTCTGCCAACAGTTCCCTCCCATCTCTTGGCCTGCAGATAGATGGCGTCCAAACCCAATCTGTCCTCTTTGATGATGCCGTCCACTCCGCCATCGCCGCTTCCGCCCACCGCTTCTCCAGCGTCTTTGCGAGAGCCGCCATAGCCCATGGCCACCAATAACTCCACCACCAGATGCTCAAAGAGGAGTGATATTTTAATGCAAAAATTCTTCAGGCGGGCTCAGGCCAAAGTTTGAACTGCGCTTAAAGAAATTCAGGCCGTTATTATGGCTAATTTAAATCAACGCAAACTATTTTTTAGTGGGCGACGCGAGTCGGGCCTCCGGCCCTCCCGCGGGAGTGCCCTGGGCCCCCTCAACGCCGGGGTGGCTTGGATACAACGAGGTGAGCCGTTGATTGGATTGAGACATATCTGATATGATATTCTTCCGCTGGGAAGCATCTCCCTTCGATCGGATTCGGTTATATTGAAATGGCGGGAGAGTGCATCTCTTGCCTCTCTCTGTTTGTGCTCAAGGCCGTCGGCTGCGAAATTGAGCAGCGGCAGCATGAAGCTCTGATAATCAGGAACTGCCATTATCGAGCCACCTGTTTTGAATGAGTTATTCTTGAGAACATGCAAGCCTCTTATTTGCCATCAATTAATCAAATCCTCACTAGAATTCTCTGCAATCTCAGTTATTCTTTCCAGGATTAGCTCGATTACATCATTGGCCTTATCAAGCATCTGGATATCTAATGTCGAGGTGAGAGTTTTCTTGCCGGTTTCCTTGAAAATGCCCGTGGACAATAATTGTCGACGCAGATCTTCCGCTAATTTTTCTGATATAGGGAGTTGGGCGAAGTAAAAAAGGAATTCGCCCTTTGGTGAGCAATATACTACGCTTGCATACTTATTGGAAAGAGGAAAATACTTCCGCACGGAAAAGCCTGTTTTGGCCCAGTAGATCGAAAATATCTTTTCATTTGCCCGCTCTATCACCTTTTGGAAAAATGGTGCAAATTCATGCGGACATTTTTCCATGAATTCTTTTTCAGTGAGAATAGCTCCCTTTGCAGGCTTCTTATCCACAGGACTAATTCCTATCACTCTGGGCACCATCGCCTTTTGTCCTTCTCCAAGATACTGCTTAATCTCAACAATGAGCACCTCAACATCCTTCATCTGCCTATTGAGAAATTCCACCAGCCTTCGCAGTTCCTTTGGAGGGTTATCGGTAACAAAAAGCAGCCTAACTCTATCGGATCGAAGATTTTCCTCAACCTGTTTCCAATACTGCTCGACATCAGCCTCATCTGAACCAAGCAGGCGCCTTATCTCGTCATCAAGAGATCTGTTGCGATTGCCAGCTGTCTCAGCTGCAGCTTGACGGAGCCGGTCAATAGTCCAATACTCGATTCCGTTGGCTGCATACTCGAGCACTTGGGCCACAATCTCCCTGCGAACCTGTGTATTTGAAGATCGCTTGCATTCAACGAACGTGGGTATTCCATCCTGATCAAGGAATAAATGATCCAGATTCCAGCGATCGGCTTCAGCAATACCACCCGGTACTCCCAATTCACGCGTAACAAGTAACCATTGGCGAGGATTCTCTGGATCTATCTGGTCTCCGGGCAAAAGATCAGGGTAGCGAGCAAGCAAAATCTGCAGGTTCTCTTCAGTTACGAAAGAGGTCTCAACCATTTGCGTCAGATGATCTCCGTCATCATCCACAAGAAATATTTTTGCATTGCTCATCTTGCATCACCCTCATTAAATCTAAGCTTTTGATCTCATCTGGCTTGAGATCGTACTCCTTCCACAATCCCGATCTCCTCCTCAGTCAGCCCATAAAGCTCGTAGACCAGGGCATCTATCTGCCGGTCAGTGGCCTCGATCTGGCGCTTGAGGGCGATTTCGTCATGGGGCGTGCGGGCCTCCTGGAGCTGCTTGTGGAGGGCAAGCATCCGATCCACCAGGGAGACTAGCGAATCGTGGCGGGCGACATCGGCGGGGTCGGAGAAATTAATCTTTCTAAATGGAAGCTTGACGACTATCCTTGTTTTAACTGCATAAAATCCACCACTCTTTGGAGGTGCAATTGACCTCAGAAGATACACCAATAATTTGGAATTTAGCAATCCTAAGAGATACTCGATTTTCTCAGCCACGCCCTTTTTGGGAATTATTACTTTGACTTTAGTGTTTACAAAGATCTGATCCTTGATTAGCGTGAAGTTTCCTTTGTTGGTTATTTCAGGTACAACGATCTTTTGTGAAGTAAACATTTCTGGATTTCTAGGGCACCATAGTTCATACCACTTTTTATTCGATCTCTCGAAATAAGTCCTGCCTGATAAGGTTTCCTTTAGACCTAATAGATAATTCCATGTGTTCGGTGCCATCTCTTGCATTATTTCTGGAGAATAAACATTGCCATTATTGATTTCATATGGATAAATAACCATTTGCTTCAGATATCCTGAGGTTATATGTTTGTACCTGTGAATATCTTTACCTTTGGCAAGAGGATATATTGGTGGACTCTCAAGTCCTAATTCATTTGCTTTGCTTTTTAAAACGAAAAAGACTTCATCCTTTCCACTATGTATTCCTTCACTGGCATAAGCCAATATTTGCTGAATTGGTGAAAATCTATCAAACAATGTTTGAGTAAATCTCTTTTCGTCTCTGTTAGAAAGATACCACTCGCCTGAACCAAAAAATGTTTCTCCGGGAACTTGGAAAGCTTTTATACCATTTATTTCCTCTCCCATCAGTGCCAGTTTTATTTCTTGTTCAGTGATTTTATTATCATCTATCTTAATCACAGGCACCATTTTTTGAGAAGAAGATTTGCATATAATAAATATATTTACATAATTTAATACACCATTAAAGACTTGATAAGAGCCGAAATCAATTATATTTTGAAAATTACTGTTTTTTGATATAAATTTCCTTAAACCAATTCCATATTCTCTTCTCATAAACATAGATGGCATAATAAATCCGAGTAGTCCACCGTTTGAGAGCAGATTAATGCTCTTTTCTGTAAATGGGATATAAATATCAAATCTCCGACTTGCGGAAGAAAAACGTTTTAAGAGCTGTGCCTTCATATCATTACCAAGGTTGGTTACATTGACGTACGGCGGATTGCCTATCACCACATCAAAGCCGCCCCTGGAGAAGACCTCCGGATATTCCGCTCTCCAGTCAAACGGATTTATCCTCTCGATCTCCTCCTGCCCGAGACTCGGATTATCCTCCAGGATGTCCCAGCCGATCAACGAATTCCCGCATTTGATGTTCCTGCTCAGGTCCGGCAGCGCCCTTTCAGAGAAGAGCGTGAGCTGCTTGGAGATCGTCTCCTCGTTCTCCCCCTCCAGCACCTTCAAGAGAAGCGAGAGCTTGGTCACCTCCACCGCCTGGCGGTCGATGTCCACTCCGTAGATGTTATTCAAGAGAATCCTCTTTCTCTCCGCCGTGGTCAGCCTCCACTCCCCGCCCCGGCCCTGAAAGACTGGAAGCTCCGGCTCCCGATCCTTCTTTCTGCCCTTACTCGCCCCCTCAATTCCCGGCAGCATATGCCTTATCTGGATGGACGATGGCCTCAGGCCGCTCTCCAGCATTGGCACAAGGTTTTGCACATACCATTCTCTATGCCAGTCCAGCAGATGCTGATAGGCCACAATGAGAAATGAGCCCGAGCCGCAGGCTGGATCAAGAACGCTTATCTTCGTTGCATCCGACGGCGTCTTCTCCTCCAATGTGGGCCCCAGGGTGTTCTTCACGATATAGTCCACGATGTAGGCCGGGGTGTACTTGACTCCGCCCGCTTTTTTCACCTCCGGCTTGTCCTCCACCACCGCCCGGTGGCCGTCGGTGAGGCGAATGACCTTTCCTAAAAATTGCTCATAGACCTGGCCTAAGATCTCCGCCGGCAGGACTGAGAACTCATAAGGGCTGTCCGGATAGTAGAGCCGCCTGATGATGTCCTTCAGAGGCTTGTCATCGATATTGAGCCGCAGGCTGAGAGTGTCCGGATTTTCCCTGCCCGGTTCCCTTTCGAAATGGAATATGCCGGAGTTGTAGCGCTCGTCCGCCCGCCTGAACAGCTCAGAGAGCCTGGGGTAGACCCGCTCCCCCTGAAGGAGGTCCTCCATCTTCATCAGCCTCTCAATCCCCCGGTCCTCGCATATCCTGAGGAAGACTATGCGGTTGACCGTCGCCTGAACGGCATAGTTGAGGTCCCTGGTGTCAAGGTCAGGGTTTCGCAGGGCGATATTTCTGGCCAGGATCTCCCTCCAGCCGGCGATCTCCTCCAGGAAGGCGGAATCCACCTGGGCCGTGCCTCTCTTGCCCCTCTTATCTTGAGCATACTTGTCAAAAGAGCCCTTGAGGATGGCGTTCTTGGAGAATATGGCCTCGATCTCGTCCCACTGCTCCAGATAATCCTTGTAGGTCAGATAGAGTATCCGCCCTTTGGAGGGCTTGTCGCTCTTGTCCGGCTTTATAGTGCAGTCGTAGACAGAGAACTCCTCGAAGTCGGTGAGGATGGACAGGGGCAGCTTTGCCGTCCAGGCATATCGTCGCAGCTGGAAGGCAGGGTGAATGTCCTCTCTGATGTCCACCGAGGGCTTCTTGGTCTCCAAAAAGAACTTGCGCTGGCCGCCGATGCGAAAAGAGTAGTCCGGAGCCCTGGTGGTGCCGCCCACCCTGATGGCGTCCTCATGGATCACATCCTTATAGGCCTCGGCAAACCCCTGCTCATTATCGATATCCCAGCCCAGGGCCTTGAAGAGAGGATCGACAAACTCTCGTCGAACCTGGGTTTCATTGTAGTGCCCTGATTTGTAGGCCTCCCGGTTGCTCTCGAACCTCTCCACAAGCTCTACGATCTCTTTAGGTGCCGGCAAATAAGTCTCCCCTCGGATATCCAACCACCTAACACACAAAAAGCCTTTTGGTGACTGCTCCCCGCCCTAAAGAGCGGGGCTTCCACGGCTTCCTGTGCCGACAGA